>Ga0308407_1000395_pt1 | contig 32763 bp, 31 predicted proteins | sample HotsprSampleMSe2_FD_203476 | JGI IMG/M metagenome (GOLD analysis project Ga0308407, IMG submission 203476) | Hot spring phototrophic mat microbial communities from Mushroom Spring, Yellowstone National Park, Wyoming, United States - 20060911_MSe2 ...
CGGCAAAGTCCAGTTCTTCCAAGCTGCGGCCCATTTCCTTGGCCAAGCGCAGCATCTCCCGCTTTTGCTGCTGGGGCAAGGTGTTTGCCAGGCTGGTTAGGGTCTTGCGGGTCAGGCCCATCGGCCCATGGATGTAGGAGCGGATCTCGAGCCAGTCCTCGGCATCCACCAGGCTCTGCAGCTGCTCCACCTGTTGCTCCAGCTGCTGCAGCTCTCGGGGCAAGGCGGCAGCCGCCTGGACGGGAAGGGATCCCAGCCACAGACCCAATGTGAGGATGGCAATCAGCAGCAGATTGGGCCAACGACGCATCATCTTACACCTCCCATCCGCCTTCACAGGCTTGCTTTCTGGCCGTTACTTCCTTGGCCAGCCATAGGCAATCAATAGTGTACCTGGTAACTGCCCTCCAGGCCGCTGTGGGCAGAGGGGCAAATCGGTTAGCCTAGAGCTGTAAAAGAACGTAAAGAGCGCTCCCATGCAACGCATCATCCTCATGACCGGCAAAGGTGGGGTCGGCAAGACCTCGATGGCGGCAGCAACCGGCTGGCGTTGTGCCGAGCTCGGCCTGAAGACCCTGGTGTTGAGCACGGATCCGGCCCACTCCTTGGCCGACAGTTTCGACCAGCCCCTGGGCCACGAGCCGGTGGAGGTCAAACCCAACCTCTGGGGAGCGGAGCTGGATGCCCTGCAGGAGCTGGAACTGAACTGGGGATCCGTCAAGGCCTACATCACGCAGGTGTTGCAGGCCCGCGGGCTGGACGGCGTGCAGGCGCAGGAGCTGGCGGTGCTGCCGGGGATGGACGAGATCTTCGCCCTGGTGCGGGTCAACCGCCACTACGACGAGGGCAAGTTTGATGTGCTGATTATCGACTCGGCTCCCACCGGTACGGCCTTGCGCCTTTTGAGCCTGCCCGATGTTTCCGGCTGGTACATGCGCAAGTTCTACAAACCTTTGCAGGGGTTGGCGCGGGTGCTGCGCCCCATTGCCGAGCCGATTGTTAAAGGGCTAACCGGGATCCCCCTGCCAGATGACCAGGTGCTGGATGCCCCCTACGAGTTCTACCAGAAGATCGAGCGGCTGGAGCGCATCCTCACCGACAACCGCATCACCTCGGTGCGCCTAGTCACCAACCCCGAAAAGATGGTGATCAAGGAGTCGCTGCGGGCCCATGCCTACCTCAGCCTCTACGGCGTCGCCACCGATTTGGTGATTGCCAACCGCATTTTGCCGGAAGGGGTGGTGGATCCCTACTTTGCCGCCTGGAAGGCCGCCCAGCAGAAATATCGCCAGGAGATCCACGAGAACTTTGCCCCCCTGCCGGTGGTGGAGATCCCGCTTTACCCAGAGGAGCTGGTGGGGTGGGACGCCCTGGCCCGCCTGAAAAAGGATCTCTGGGGGGATCGCAACCCGGCGGAGGTGTTCTACGCCGAGCAGACGATGAACGTGGCTAGCGACAACGGCCAGTACCGCCTGGATCTGTACTTGCCCGGGATCCCAAAAGAGCAGGTGGAGCTGAGCAAAACTGGCGACGAGCTCAACATCCGCATTGGCAACCACCGCCGCAACCTGGTGTTGCCCCAGACCCTGGCCGCCATGAAGCCGGCCCGTGCCAAGATGGAGGAAGATTACCTGCGCATCCATTTTGCCGCCTAAAGCCGCAGGGCAGTGTCCTGCTTGCCGTTTGCCAAAAAGTAGGCTTGTTGGAGTTGTTCCTGGTCGAGAGTGGGCATATTTGCAGGACGGGAGGAACTCTGGCTGGAAGAGAGCCCACGGAGGGGTGGGGAAGCGCCTTCATCTAGCTGTAGCCCTCTTCGGGCAAGGAGTTGGGCAGCAGCCTGGTTGGCCTCCATCGGTGGGGCCTATTCTCCAACCGCTTGCCCTACACCGTCCAGCTTGAGCCATGCTGATCATCAAGGTCACCTCCTTGGGAGGTTGCTCTTCTGGCCCAGCGAGGGCCCCTTTTTCGCTTCCTGAGGACTGTTGCGGGAGGTCATGATGCCCCATTCCATGAGCCGAGCAGAGACCCTAGCTCCCATCCATGTGGTGGGTGGGGGGCTGGCGGGGACAGAAGCCGCCTGGCAGATTGCCCAGTTGGGGGTGCCCGTCATCCTGTCGGAGATGCGCCCTGTGCGGCAGAGCCCGGCCCACCACACGGATCAACTGGGAGAGCTGGTGTGCAGCAATTCCTTCGGGGCCCTAGCCAGCGACCGGGCGGCAGGCCTGCTCAAGGAAGAGCTGCGCCAACTGGGATCCCTGGTCATCGCCACCGCCGATCGCCACGCCGTGCCGGCAGGGGGAGCCCTGGCCGTGGATCGGGCCCGCTTTAGCCAGGCCCTAACGGAAGCCATCGCCAACCATCCCCTCATCACCCTGCGCCGGGAGGAGGTGACCGGGATCCCGGAAGGGATAGCCGTCCTCTGCACGGGCCCGCTGACCAGCGAGCCCTTAGCTAAGGCGCTGCAAGCTTTTACGGGCCTGGAATACCTGAGCTTTTTTGACGCTTCCAGCCCCATTGTTACCGGGGATTCCCTCAACCGGGCGGTGGTGTTTCAGGCTTCCCGCTACGACAAGGGGGAAGCGGCCTACCTCAACTGCCCCATGACCGAGGCGGAGTACGAGCGCTTCTGCCAGGCGCTGGTGGAGGCCGAGCAGGTGCCCCTCAAAGACTTTGAAAAGGAGGAGCGCAAGTTTTTCGAGGGCTGCCTGCCCATTGAAGAAATGGCCCGCCGCGGCAAAGATACTCTCCGCTTTGGGCCCCTGAAGCCGGTGGGGCTGGTGGATCCGCGCACGGGATCGCGGCCCTATGCGGTGGTGCAGTTGCGCCAGGAGGACAAAGCGGGCAAGCTGTGGAACCTGGTGGGCTTTCAAACCAATTTGAAGTGGGGAGAACAGCAGCGGGTCTTTCGCCTCATCCCTGGCCTGGAGGCGGCGGAGTTTGTCCGCTTTGGCGTGATGCACCGCAACACCTTTTTGAATTCGCCGCAGCTTCTGTTGCCTACGTTGCAATTTCGCCGCCGGCCAACGCTGTTGGCTGCCGGCCAGTTGGTGGGCACCGAAGGCTACGCCTGTGCCGTGGCAGGAGGGTGGCTGGCCGGACAGAACGCCGCCCGCCTGGCCCTGGGGCTGCCTTTGATCACGCTGCCGCCGGAGACGATGATGGGATCCCTATTCCAGTTCATCAGCAGCGCCGATCCCAAGCACTTCCAGCCCATGCCGGCCAATTTTGGCCTCCTGCCGGAGCTGGAGGGGCAAAAAGTTCGCAGCAAACAAGAGCGCTACGCCCGCTACCGGGATCGCGCCTTGGCTGCTCTGGCGGCCACAGGCCTGGTGCGCCAGGCGCAAACTGCCTGAGTTCCCAACCCTGCAGGCGCAAACGGCCAGCTAGCCTGGAATAAAAGGAGGGATCCCGTGCCCATCCTGGTCGTCAACGCCGGCTCCAGCAGCCTCAAGTCCTCTCTCTTTGCAACCGTTGAGGGCAAGGTGGAGGCCACCCCCCTCTGGCAGGCGCAGGTGGACTTTGCCTACCAGTCCGGCCAAGTCTTGATTCAAACTCGGCGGCGGGGCGGCCCCTGGGAATCTTTTCCCCCCCTTGCCCCAGAAGCCGGCATTAGCGGTTTGGCTCCCCTCTTTCAAAGCCTCTGGCAGGGGGAGGGATCCCCGTTGGCCACAGCGGCTGAGATCAAGGCCATTGGCCACCGGGTGGTGCATGGGGGATCCCTCTATCGCCAGCCCACCTTGATTACGCCCGAGGTGGAACAGGCCATCGAGCAACTAAGCCCCCTGGCACCGGCTCACAATCCCCCTGCTCTTGAGGGCATTCGCCTCCTGCGCCAACTGTTGCCTGGGATCCCGCAGGTGGCTGTCTTCGACACCGCTTTTCACCAGCAGATGCCTGCGGCAGCCGCCCTCTATCCTCTTCCCTACGCCTGGGCCGAGCAAGGGATCCGCCGCTACGGCTTCCACGGCATCAACCACGAGCACTGCGCCCGCCGCGCCGCTGAGATCCTGGGCCGGCCCCTGGAAGAGCTGCAGCTCATCACCTGCCACCTGGGCAATGGCTGTTCTCTGGCGGCCATTCGCGGGGGCCACAGCGTCGACACCACCATGGGCTACACCCCCCTGGAGGGCCTGATGATGGGATCCCGCTCCGGCTCGGTGGATCCGGGGATCCTCATCCACCAGTTGCGCCGGGGCATGGACGTAGAGGAGCTGGATCGGATCTTGAACCGGGAATCGGGCTTGCAGGGCGTGTCCGGCCTCAGCAGCGACATGCGAGTGATCCTGGAAGCCATGCAGGCAGGCCATGCCCGCGCCGAGCTGGCCTTTAACCTCTTCATCCACCGCCTGCGCAGCCAGATTGGGGCCATGCTCATGAGCCTGGATCGGCTGGATGCTTTGGTCTTCTCCGGCGGCATCGGGGAAAACGCGGCGCCGGTACGGGCCGCAGCCTGTGCCAACCTAGGCTTTTTGGGGATCCAGATCGACCCAGTTCTCAACGCCGGATCCCCGCGCAACTGCGACATCAGCACCTCTGATGCTCCGGTGCGGGTGTTGGTCATCTCAGCCCAGGAAGACTGGGCCATTGCCAATGCCTGCCAAAAGCTCCTGCAAGAGGAATAGGCGAAGGAGCTCAGGCTGCTTCTAGCCAGGTTTTCTCCTTTCCAAGGACTGGCTCCGTCGAGACCCTCCCGCCACAATGGAGCCAAAGCCCTGGGCAGGGGAGGATAGGAGGAACCCTCCCTTTCTGCCAAGAGAAGACTTGCAACCCAGCTCATTTGAAGGTAACGGAAACCTATGCAGCCTGCCCAACTCCTGAACAGACGGATCCCCCTGCTGTGGCTCCTGGGCGTCGTTTTGGCGGGATGCGGGGAGACGACCAGCAGCAGCCCCCTGCCCCTGCCGACGCCCCTCCCTCCTCCTTCTCTCACCATCACCGATCTCTCGCCCCGCACCGTCCCCGTAGGGCAAACCCCCACCTTTGTCGTCTCCTTCCGCGTCGAGGCTCCTGCCGGGATCCGCGGATCCAACGCTTTCTTGGCTGCCGTCACCACTCCCCTGGGCAACTTTGTAACCCTAGGGGCTTTCGACGCTTCCCAATTGCCCGGCTGCTTCGTTGGAGCCACCGCCTGTACCGTAACAGGGCTTACCCTGCCCCAGAGCCGCTTTACCGTCACCCAGACGGGATCCCATCAACTCACCATCAGCGTTTTCGATCGCCAGGAGCGGCTGGGCAGCGGCAGCTTTACCTTCAACGGCGTGCTCTAGAGCTCAAAAGCGGAATCCAGCCTTGCTAAGCAAAACGCCACCGAGAATTTGCAAACGCAAGGGGCCTCCTCGTCGCCAGCGCAGACGTTGACAAGGCTTTGCTTCTCTGAGGAGAAAGCCATTTCCAGTAGCCATAGAACGGCTTGCTGCCTAATACCTGCACTTTCTTGGGAAAAAGGGTAAACTACCCGGCTCCAACCGCCCTCCACACCCCCCGTATACGGGGGGATGGACCTACATACCTGCACAGCCAAGTTGCTGGACAGCCCAAACCGTGCATGGATTTCGCGGTCGCTCAGAGACTGAAGCTGAAGAGCGTTGGTTATCTTCTCTGGCGTGTTTTGGTTGGCAGGCCTGGGCAAAGGCATCCAAAGTTGCATCCAGCTTTGTGGCTTGCGAGGCAGATACCTTGAGCTTGCAGAAGATAGTCAGGACTTGGGTCATGCTGGTTATATTAGGCGCTATCGCTCCCCACCGTATAGACGGTGGGGTGTCCCGCGCATTCAGATGAAGGCTGCTGGCCGGACAGGCGCTAGATTGGCTGATTAACCATGGATACTCGCCTAATCAACATCGGCTTTGGCAATATCGTCGCCGCCGGGCGCGTTATCGCCATTGTCAGTCCTGAGTCAGCTCCCATCAAACGCATCATTAGCGACGCCCGCGAAAGAGGCCAGTTGGTGGACGCGACCTACGGTCGCCGCACCCGCGCCGTAATCATCACCGATTCCGGGCACGTCATCCTCTCGGCCATTCAGCCGGAAACCGTTGCCAACCGCTTCCTTACTGCCAAAGTCGGTGCGCCGGAGGAACCTGAGTAAGGGCCTCACAAGCAGCCTGCGAGGCCGAGAGTGAGATATCCTAAAACAAACCAAACCAGCCAACTGTCCAGCCGTCCTTTGTCGCTCTCCGCCTATGGCAGTTTCTTCCACTACGCTCTCCTCGCCAACTCCCCCTGAGTGCCTGCAGCAACAGGAAGCCCCTCGGCCTCCTGCCACTCGCGGTCGCCTGGTGGTTTTGACAGGGCCCAGTGGGGTGGGCAAAGGCACTCTGGTCAGCCAATTGCGCCAGCGCCACCCTGAGCTGTACTTTTCTGTCTCGGTAACCACCCGCCCCCCCCGCCCTGGGGAACAGGAAGGCGTCAACTACTACTTCCGCACTCGCGAGGAGTTCCTCAACCTGATTGAAGCCGATGAGTTGTTGGAATGGGCCCAGTACGCAGGTAACTTTTACGGCACTCCCCGCGAGATCGTGTTCCAAAAACTCAGCCAGGGTCAGGATGTGCTTCTGGAAATTGAACTGGCCGGGGCCCGCCAGGTGAGACAACAGTGTCCCGATGCCATTCGCATCTTCCTGTCTCCTCCCTCGCTAGAAGAGCTCGAACGCCGCATTCGCGAACGCGGACAAGACTCTGAAGCCAGCATCCAACGCCGTCTGCAACAGGCTCGCAAAGAATTGGATGCCAAAGACGAATTCGACTACGTGATCGTCAACGACAATCTAGAGCAGGCTCTACAGGAGCTGGAAGCCTTGCTTTATCCTCCCTCTCCAGGGAAGGGGCAATCCTAGGAGCTCTGCGACTCTACGCGCTTTTTTCCGAGAGCTCGCGTCTTTTTCTTAACTAAAAAACGGCGACACAAGCCTCGGCATCCACGCCAAGTGCTTTTTGACACTCCCCCGACTCAAGTCGGGGAATTCTCACGCAGTCCACAACCGGAATCGCGAAGGCGCTGTCAAGACGCCCCTACACACAAAGGGATAGCTTGGTAGCCCCGCACTTGAGTGCGGGGCGGAAAAGCCCGCTAGCCACTTTAGTCGCTTACCCATGATGGGGGTCGTTGATATAGTTTCATAGCTCAAACAACCTCTTCCTGACTTCTCCCACCAAGACCTCTTTCCTTACTCTTTGGCCAAAAAATAAGATAAACAACCGCTAGCCCCACAGCATGGTTGTAGTGATTGTACCGTTGACTTTCCTCTCGCATTATCGCTTGCCCATGTCAGACTGCGGTTGTCATGCCGCTTGCCAACAATGATGGAGTGCGGCTGTCAGCAGGTTCGAGTCAGGAACAGGGAGCTAGTCCCCCTACTAGAGTACTTGTGTCAACAGTCTAATAAGGTGTACAACTGTGCTTTGTACTATGCGAGACAAGTCTATTTCAAAACGAAGCGATGGGCAAGCTATGGTGCGCTTTGCGCTGAGATGGTGAGAACCCAAAACAAGCACTTTATCGCAATGTATGTCTCCGCCGCGCAACAGACCTGTAAGTCTGTAGCTGGAGTGGGTCTATGCCAAGCCTGCCCAGCCCAAATCGCTGGATCCGAGAAAAGCTCTAGCAATTGACCACGGAGTCAACAACTGGCTCACGTGCGTTAGCAACTTAGGACATAGCTTCATCATTGATGGCCGCAAAGTCAAGTCCTTTAACCAGGGGTACAACAAGGAGCTGGCTAGGCTCAAGACTCACAAGCCGCAGGGGTTTTGGTTGCAAAAGCTTGACCGAACTACGGAAACCGGCGGATTAAGAAAGTCAGCAGAACCTTGGGGCTTTGCCTTCAGGAACTGTCCAGAGGCGCTTTGACAACGCCGTTACGGGTTCTTTTGTGGACTGCGTAAGAATCCCCCGCCTTTAGGCGGTGGGAGTGTCAACTTCCTCCCCTCTGGCTGTGGGAGAGGGGCTAGGGGTGAGGGATCCAAAAGACTACAATAGCGCCAGCCCATCCTCAAATCCTCTAAACGGGATCCCTAAGGCCGTGATCTCCCTCAACTTACGGCCCAGCCTGGAGTTGACCGATGAAATCTTTGAACAGCTCTGCCGGCAGAACCCTGAGCTGCGCCTGGAGCGCACCGCCAAAGGGGAGCTAGTGGCCATGGCCCCTGTCGGCAGCGAAAGCAGCCGCCAAAACTTGAGCCTCAGCGCCCAACTCTGGCAATGGAACCGCCAAACCCAGCTTGGCGTGGCCTTTGATGCTTCTGCCGGCTTTGCCCTGCCCAACGGGGCTATTCGCTCTCCCGATGCCGCCTGGATTGCCAAGGAGCGCTGGCAGCAGCTTACTCCAGAGCAGCGCCGCCGCTTTGCCCCCCTGTGTCCGGATTTTGTCCTGGAATTGCGATCCCCTTCCGACGACCTGGCTGCTTTGCAGGCCAAGCTGCAGGAGTACCTCGAGAACGGATCCCAACTGGGCTGGCTGATCGACCCGGAAAGCCAGCGAGTTTACGTCTATCGCCCCGGCCAGCCCGTCCAAGTTCTGGAGCGCCCAGCTTACCTAGAAGGGGATCCCGTCCTCCCTGGCTTTGTTGCCGATCTCACCCTAGTCTGGGAATAGTTCCCAGGGAACTTGCCTATGATCGCGCTTAACCTACGGCCCAGCCTGGAGTTGACCGATGAAATCTTTGAACAGCTCTGCCGGCAGAACCCTGAGCTGCGCCTGGAGCGCACCGCCAAAGGGGAGCTAGTGGCCATGGCCCCTGTCAGCAGTGAGAGCGGACTTCGCAATGCCGACCTGCTGGGCCAGCTCTGGCAGTGGAACCGCCGCACGAGCTTAGGACTTGTCTTCGACTCCTCCACGGGTTTTGCCCTGCCCAACGGGGCTATTCGCTCTCCCGATGCCGCCTGGATTGCCAAGGAGCGCTGGCAGCAGCTTACTCCAGAGCAGCGCCGCCGCTTTGCCCCCCTGTGTCCGGATTTTGTCCTGGAATTGCGATCCCCTTCCGACGACCTGGCTGCTTTGCAGGCCAAGCTGCAGGAGTACCTCGAGAACGGATCCCAACTGGGCTGGCTGATCGACCCGGAAAGCCAGCGAGTTTACGTCTATCGCCCCGGCCAGCTCGTCCAAGTTCTGGAGCGCCCAGCTTACCTAGAAGGGGATCCCGCCCTCCCTGGCTTTGTTGCCGATCTCAGCTTAGTTTGGGAATAATCTGCCCCGAGCTGCCCTCTTTTTCCACCAGCCCTTAACCGATGGCTATCAGCAACCACGAACTTGACACTCCCACCGCCTAAAGGCGGGGGATTTTGACGCAGTTCAAAAACGAACTCGCAAAGGCGCTGTCAAGATGCCTCTAGATAGTTCCTTGAGGCAAAGCCTCAAGGTTTTGCTTACTATCTATGATCGCGTAAGCGGGACGAAGTCCTTACAAAAGTTCGTTTTTGTTTAGCGTTGCGTAGCGGAACAGCTTACCTCCGAGGAGCGCCATCGCTTTGCCTTCCTAGGCTCGGATTACGCTCCTCTGTGGACGATCTGGTTGCTTTGCAAGCCACGCTGCAGAAGTACCTCGACAACGGCGCCCAACTGGGCTGGCTAATTGACCCGGAAAGCCGAAGAATCTACATCTATCGTCCCGGCCAGCCAGTACAAGTCCTGGAGCGCCCAGCTTATCTGCAAGAGGATTCTCTGGCTTTGCCCTGGATCTCGCAACCCAACTCTGCTCTCAAAATGAGCAAAGCTCTGTATTCCGGAAAACGGTCAAGTATCACACCAGCAAGCAATAATGAGGGCAAGGCCCAGGGATCCCGACGGAGGTAAGCCTATAGGGATGAGATGTGTAGAGCAAACCCCCAGCAAGCGCGTTTGTCTAGAGCCTGGGGTTCCGCTGGTGGCTGCTGGCGTTATTTTCTTTGTGGCGCTGGCTTTGTGTTCCCTGATTTGGCTTTTTCAGGGGGGATCGCCGTTTCACTTGCCATCGGCTTGATCAGGATACAGTCACCTCTGAAGTGGTCTTTCAACCACTGCTGCCTTTACCAAAACAGATCGAGTTTTATTATGATGTAAGAGGAGCCCGAGTCAAAACTGAAACTCGAACAGACTCCGAAGGAGACGAGACAACCTATTACTACGTTACTCTCATAACTCCTGCAGGAGAAACAAAAGCTTGGTCAGCCGCCAGCGAGAGCGACGCTCGACAACTGGCAACCAAGATCCAATCGTTTCGGATGAGTGCAGAGAGTCAGCTCTTGGTGGCCAGCGATAGTTTTAACTCAGGAGATTTGTTTGCTGCACTTCTACTTTCTCTCCCAGCAGGAATGGTAGGTCTATCGCTAATACCTAAGCTAGGAAGCCGTCGGCTGACCTTTGACCGCTCCTTCTACCAGATCTTGGAGGAGCACCTCACTCCCTTTGGAATAAGGGGGCGGAAAGCTTATTCCTTCAGAGATGTTCAGCAAGTTGTAGTTGAGAGGTCAACAGATTCCGATGGCGATAGTTATTTTTCGGTGAAGGTGAATTTGGCATTGGGAGAGCCTTTATTGTACCTAGGCTTTGGTTCTGATGATAGCAAGGCAAGGGCGGAAGCAGAGCAATTGGGCCAGCTTTTGGGGTGTCCGGTAAAGCTGCCGGAGGCAACGTCTTAGGCTCAGTTTATTCTGAGCCCCCACTTGGTTTTTTGGGGACAAGTCTGGCCAAAGCTGAGACAATAACACCTGTCCACACGCTCAAGGGGATCCCCTGTGCTGCCGAAAGCTGCTCTGTGGATTTTGGGCCTGGGCCTGCTTCTGCGCTGCTTGGTGGCTGCTCTGTTGCCACCGGGCTTTGACGAAGCCTACTACTACCTCTACACCCGCCATCTGGACTGGAGCTATTTTGACCATCCGCCGCTGGTGGCCTGGACAACGGGCTTGGGGCCTGTTTTGACGGGGCAGGTGTCGGCTTTTTCGATTCGACTGGGATCCCTGCTGGCCTACACCGGCTCTTCCCTGTTGCTTTACCTGACGGCGACGCGGCTTTTTTCGCCACAGGCGGGGCTGATCACCCTGGCAACCATCAGCATCGCCCCCATTTTCTGGATTGGGTTTGGGGTGCTGACCCTGCCGGATAGCCCGCTGATGGTGTTTACGGCGGCAACCCTGTGGGTGGCTGCCCAGGAGTTTTTTCCGGCTCCCTTGGCGGAGGGGAAATTGGGGGTCTATGGGGCAGCGCGCTACCGACCGGGGCCGCGGCTGGCGCTGATTGGGCTCTTGGTGGGGCTGGCCTGCCTGGGCAAATACCACGGCCTGGCGCTGGGGTTTGGCCTGGTGCTCTTTTGTCTGCTCAGCCCGGCCCACCGCTGCGCTCTTCGGTCGGGATGGGCGCTCTTGGCGGTGGTGGGGTTTTTGGCGGCCTTCAGCCCCGTTTTAATCTGGAACACCCAACAGGATTGGGTCTCCTTCCGCTTCCAGGGGGGGCGAGCAGTGCCGGAGGCAGGGTATCAACTGCAGGAGCTGGGGCTGACGGTGCTGCAGGAGATGGGGTACCTTTTCCCGACCTTGGGGATCCCTCTGCTGGGGCTGAGCTTGGCCGAGGGTGGGCGGGTGGGGCTGGCGCTGGTTCAGGGAAGACGCCTCACGGATCAGGAGCTGAAACAGCTTTTAATCTTGGCCTGTGGGCTGCCGCTGGTGTTGGCTTTTACCTTCATGGGAGGCTACCGGCCCATCCTCCCCACCTGGCCCATGCCGGGGTTTTGGGTGCTGAGCTTGCTGTTGGGATCCCGCTGGGAACGGTGGCCAGGAGCAAGGCAGCTCTTGGCGGGGACGGCGGTGGCAGTGGGCCTGTTGGTGGCAGTGGGGCTGGCCCATGTGCGCTACGGCCTCCTCCAGGATCCCGGCGGGCTGGGCCTGTGGCCGGTGGAACGGGATCCCTCGACTCAGCTGATTGACATCGAACAGTTGCGGCGGCAGTTTCAGACGGATCCCCGCTTGGCCCAGGCTCTTGCAGAGGCGGATTTTATCTTCACCAACGTTTACTTTTTGGGCGGGCAGATCGGCATGGCCTTGGCGCCGCTGACGGAGAAGCCCCTCACCTGCCTGGATGAAGATCTGCGCGGCTTTGCCTTTTGGTCCCAACCTGAAGACTGGCTGGGCAAAGATGGGCTGCTGGTCACCTCCCAGCTGTTTTGGCCAAGAGCAGGGATCCAGGCTGTCTACGGCACCTACTTTGAACAAATTGAGCCAGTGGCAGAGGTTCCCCTGCGGCGGGCGGGCGCGGTGGCGCAAACCTTTCAGGTGTACCTGGCTCGGCAGATGCGCCAACCCTATCCCCGTCCCTACTCCCGCTTGCGCTAGCAGCCACAGCGAGATACCTTTGGGTTCAACGCAAGAAAAGACAGTCTGGAGAGCATTAGGCAAATTTTGGGCAGCAAGGTTATTCGGTTGGATCTCTAGGAAAGCATACTGGTACTTTGACGACGAATCTAAGGGCATCTAGGCCGAGGCCTTTGTGAGAGGGATGAGCGAAATGCTGGGTAAGCCAACTCATCAAGGCCGGCTTGCTCACCCCGGAAGACTGCGAGCCGTCGCCGGATGGAGCATGGGATCCCTGGCCAAAAAGCTGTTTTTGGGTGAGCTGGAGCGCCGCTTCTGCGAGCCTTTGCTTTACCCTCCGCAATCGCGTCGCCTAGCCCTGAGCCAAATCGTGCTGGAGCAAGCCCGCTGGCTGGGCCGTTGCCTGGTGAGCGGCAACCTAGAGTACGAAGCAATGGAGCTGCGCTGAGGCTATGGTTGGTTTGCTACGACGTGGTGGACGATAAGCGCCGACAACAGTTGGCCAAGCGCCTGGAACAGTGCTGCCAGCGAGCGCAATACTCCGTTGTTGAATGCCCCCTGGACACTGCCGAGCTGGAAAAGTCGTGGCTGCCTCTGCTCAACCTCGAGGAAGATAGCCTGCAGGCCTACCCTCTGGATGCCACCGCCAAACGACGTACCAAGGTCTTCGGCGGGCCTCTCCCCTACGAGCCGCCGGACTACCTTATTTTGTGAGGTTCTCAGCTTAGCCGAGATTGTAAAGTTTTGGGGCCGATCCATCGGGGGGAGCCATTGCTAGCTTTTTTTGCGGGTGCCATAAGATCTAGTAGCTTTTGCCGGGATTGGCGGGAAAATGCAGCATGACGTCCCCAAAAGAGCGAATTTTCTGAGTTGCGCTTATTCGGGGAAGCGAGGTTAACATCTGTGGCGGGAAGTCTCGGTACTTCCTCGCGAGCGCACCTTGAAAACCTCATGAGTTCAGGCTTTTCCGGGAGTAGGGTTGATCCCTACCTTTTCCCCGCAAGGGGAAGGGGTTGGATTTGGTGACAGATTGAGAACTGTCCTGGGGGTGTCTTGGGAAAAAGCCCAAGTTTACTAGACTGTAAATGTGATTTAGGGTACAGATTTATGACTACTGTCTCCGCTGCTGCTACCCCCGCTGGGACGACGCTGCTCGACATCTGGCAAGTCCTGGCCGAAAAGTTTGCCGATTACACTGCCCTCAGGGATCCCCATGCCCAGCCGGTCTTTGAGATTTCTTACGGGCAGCTCTTTCGCCGCATTCAGATCTTGGCTGCCGGTTTGCAGGCTTTGGGCATTCGGCCTGGGGATCGGGTGGCCATTTTTGCCGACAATTCCCCCCGCTGGCTGATGGCAGATCTGGCCACGCTGTTTACGGGAGCAGTCAATGTGCCGCGCAGCGCCGTGGCGGATCCGGCGGAGCTGGGCTACATTTTGCGCCATTCCGGCAGCACCGCTTTGATTGCCCAGGATGCGAAGACCCTAAGCCGGGTGCGGCCGGTTGTGCAGGAGCTGGGCCTGGAGCGGCTGCTGTTGCTTTCCGATGAAGAAGAGCCGGGGGTATTGAATTTTTCTCAGTGGCTGCAAAAAGGCCGGGAGCGCCGCTACGAGCCGCCGCGGCTGGAGCGATCCCAGTTGGCCACCATCATCTACACTTCTGGCACTTCCGGTCGGCCCAAGGGGGTGATGCTCAGCCACGGCAACCTGATGCACCAGGTGGAGAACTTGGGCGCGGTCGTACAGCCCCAACCGGGGAACAAGGTGTTGAGCATTCTGCCCACTTGGCACTCTTATGAGCGGGCTTGCGAGTATTTTCTCCTTAGTCGCGCCTGCACGCTGGTCTATACCAGCCCCCGCTTTATCAAACAAGATTTTCAACAGGAGCAGCCCCACTATTTGGTGGCAGTGCCGCGCATTTGGGAAACCGTTTATGAAGGGATCCAGCGGCAATTCAAAGAGAAAAGCCCCCTCCTGCAGTGGCTAATCCGTGCTCTGATGGCTGTCAGTGAAAGCCATGTGCTCTCTGGACGGATAGCTCGCAACCAGTCAATTTTGCATTACGGAGTCAGCCCCTGGGTGCGCCTACGGGCTCGCCTGCAACATTGGCTGCTCTGGCCCCTGCATCGGCTGGCCGATTGGCTCATCTACCACAAGGTGCGACAAGCACTAGGCCCCAATTTTCAACAGGCCATCACCGGCGGCGGATCCCTGCCCGCCTACCTGGATCTGTTTTACGAGGTGGTGGGCATTTCCATCCTCAATGGCTACGGCCTCACGGAAACCTCGCCGGTGCTGTGCGCGCGGCGTCCTGACAACAACGTGCGCGGCACGGCGGGCCCCCCCTTGCCAGGGACGGAGTTTCGCATCGTGGATCCGGAGACGCGGCAGCCGTTGCCCCCTGGCGAAAAAGGGCTGATCCTGGCGCGGGGGCCGCAGGTGATGATGGGCTACTACAACAATCCGGAAGCGACTGCCAAGGTGCTCAGCCCCGACGGCTGGTTTGAAACAGGGGATCTGGGCTGGCTCACCCCCGACGGACAACTGGTGATCACCGGCAGGGCCAAGGACGTGATCGTGCTGCTTAACGGCGAAAATGTCGAGCCGCAGCCGCTGGAAGATGCCTGCCTGCAATCCCCCTACATCAGCCAGATCGTGATCGTCGGGCAAGACCAAAAGAAACTGGCCGCCCTCATCTACCCCAACCTCGATGCCCTTAAGGCTTGGGCCGCTGAGCAAGGGATCCCGGCTGCGGAGGCCGAGCTCTTGGGCCACCCGCAGGTGCGCACGTTGATTTTGCAGGAGGTGCGGGCCCGCATCCAAGAGCGTCCTGGCTACCGGCCCCACGAGCAAATTGCCGACTTCCGCTTTTTGCCAGAGCCCCTGAGCGTGGAAAACGGCCTCATGACCCAGACGCTGAAAATTAAGCGTAACCCGGTGGCCGAGCGCTACGCCCACCTCATCCAGGAGATGTATCCGACAGGGAGCTAAGTTTGGGATCCCCGCTGTTGCTCCAGGTAGCGCCGGAAGGTCTCCGGGGGAATGGCCCCCCGGTAGGCGCCGCAGTAGTAGAGGGTGAGCACCGCCTTGTAGGCCCAATCGGTCGGCACCACGTCTGGGAAGGGGCTGGGCAAGGTGTCTGCCTGGTTGGCGGCGCAGGCTTGCAAGATCTGCTCTGTAGTGAGCTGTTCGGCCAGATCGGGGGGCAGCTCCCGCAGGTTGGCCTGGGCAAAAGCCGCTCCAGATAGGCTCAAACTGGAGAGAGCTGCCCCCACAAGAGCTGGGGTGAAGAGGTGTTGCACTTTCATTGGGAAATGAACGACGAGGAGAAATCGGCCGGGTATGTCCCTTCTCTAGGGTAGTACGGACGAAAAGAGCGTTTGGATCTGGATAGAAGTCTCAGACGCTCTGTTCCCAGATTAAGATGCAAAAAACCCCGGAAGCAAAAGGAGGGGACAGGATCCCCGAACGGCCAATTCTCTCTTTACGGGGGTGATGAAGTGTTGAAAGCGCGATAGGTCGAGGCCGATGAGCTCATCCAAAAGGCCGAGTTTTGACAGCCTGGATCCGCCGGATCCAAAGCTAATCGATGCCTGTGTGCACTGTGGGTTTTGTCTGACCACCTGCCCCAGCTACCGCGTCCTCGGCAAGGAGACAGACTCGCCGCGGGGGCGCATCTACCAGATGGACGCCCTCAATCAAGGCCAAATCTCTCTCTCGGCAGCAGTGGTTTCCCATTTCGATACCTGCCTGGGCTGTCTGGCCTGCGTTACCGCCTGTCCTTCGGGGGTGCGCTACGACCGGCTGATCGCCGCCACCCGCCCGCAGATCGAGCGCAACCACCGCCGCAACCTTTGGGATTGGCTGTACCGCCAGTTCATCTTCTGGCTCTTCCCCTACCCGGCGCGGCTGCGGCCTCTGCTCTGGCCCCTTTGGCTCTACCAAAAAATGGGGGTCGGCGCCTGGATCCGCCAAGGGCTGGCGAAGGTCTCCCCGCGCCTGGCGGCCATGGAATCCCTCTTGCCCCCTCTTGAGGTGGGGCAACTGCTGCCCAAGCGCTACCCGGAGCGGATCCCGGCGGTGGGCGAACGCCGCTTTCGCGTGGGGCTGCTCCTCGGCTGCGTGCAGCGCCTGTTTGCCCCGCAGGTGAATGAGGCCAGCATTCGCGTCTTGACCCACAACGGCTGTGAGGTGGTGATCCCGCCCGCCCAGGGCTGTTGTGCGGCCTTGCCCCACCACCAAGGGCAACTGCAGCAGGCAGAAGCCCTGGCCCGCCAGATGGTGGATGCTTTTGCCGGCTACGAGTTGGATGCCATTTTGGTGACTGCCTCCGGCTGCGGCCACACCCTCAAGGAGTACGGCCACCTTTTGGCCAGGGATCCCGACTACCAAGAGAAAGGGGCTCAGTTTGCGGCCAAAGTCAAGGATATCCAGGAGTTTCTGGCGCAGGTAGGGCTGACCGCTCCCCTGTACCCCCTGCAGCCGGATCCCTTGGTGCTGGCCTATCAGGATGCCTGCCACATGCTGCACGGGCAGCGCCTCAGCCAGGAGCCGCGACAACTGCTGCGGCAAATTCCCGGGCTGGAGCTGCGGGATCCTGTCGATGCCGCCCTCTGCTGCGGCAGCTCCGGCGTCTACAACCTGCTGCAGCCCGAGGTGGCCGACGAGCTGGGATCCCAGAAGGTGGCCAACCTGCTCAACACCGGCGCCCAGGGGATCGTCTCCGCCAATATCGGCTGCCGCCTGCAGCTCCAGAAGCACCTGCGTCTGCAAGGCAAGGCCGGGATCCCCATTTATCACCCGATGGAACTCCTGGATCGCGCTCTCCGACCGCCCACTCCTCCTTCTAGCTAGAGCTTGAGGGCGGCACGGGGATCATAGGACTGAACCCGCTGCAGCTTTTCGTAGAGCTCCCGCTCCTCCTCCGAAACACGGGTGGGCAAATAGATCTGAACTACCGCGTAGAAATCGCCCCGCTCTCCATTGCCCTTGGGAAAACCCCTCTCTGCCAAGCGCAACTTTCGCCCCGGCTGCATGCCGGGTGGGATCCGCAGCTTCACCACTCCATCCAAGGTGGGCACCTCCACCTGGGCGCCCAAGACGGCCTCGCTGGGGCTGATGGGCAAATCGCAGTAGACGTCAAACCCCTCAAGGCGGTAGAAGGGGTGCTCCTTCAGCTCGATCTTGAGGTACAGGTCGCCGGCGCCGCCGTTGGGTTTGGGGTGGCCTTGGCCGCGCAGGCGAATCCGCTTCCCTGGCGTCATCCCTGCTGGGATGTTGACCTCGAGCACGCGATCCCCGCCCACCCGTAGGCGGCGTCTGCCCCCTTCAAAAGCTTCGGGAATGGTGAGCTGGATGGTGGCCTCCGCATCGTAGTTGGCGTTGCCAGCGGAGCTACTGCTGCGATCCGCACCTGAGTTGCGCACCCGGCCCAGCAGTTGATCGATGAAGTCTTGAAAATCCTCAAATTGGCTGAAATCGACGCCACTGCCAAAACCGCTTCCCCCAAAGTCTTCGCTGAAGGAGCTGTCGCCAAAAGGGCTGCTGCTGTAAGGCTGGCTGTAGGTATCCCGCCGGTAGCGGAACCCGCCCTGCTGGTGGTACTGGCCAAATTGGTCGTATTGCCTGCGTTTGCCGGGATCCGAGAGAACTTCGTAGGCTTCGTTGATCTCCTTAAACTTCTCTTCGGCAGCTTTGTTGTTCGGGTTAACATCCGGGTGATATTTTCGGGCCAGGCGCCGATAGGCCTGCTTGATCTCGTCGGCGGTGGCCGTCTGGCTGACCCCCAAAATCTTGTAGTAGTCCTTGAAATTTTGCATGGAGGCGTCCGCAGGCAAGTCACTGAGAAGGGTCAGAAAACCAAGAGGCCAGGCATCAAGGGATCCCTCCCTCTGACCTGTTGACGAAAAGAGAAAGAGGCGGGCTAGACGCTATCGCCCATCCCGTCCCTCCCCATTATCGATGCTCCAGACAAAGGCGGGATCCGCCCTGCGGGCCCCAGGGGGATCCCATTGTCGTTACTTGCTCTCGGTGAAGTCGGCGTCGATGACGTCGTCGCTGCCGCCGGAGGTTGTCCCAGAGGTGGAGCTGGAAGCGGCGCCGGGCTGCTGATAGAGCTCGCTGCTCATGGCGTAGAGGGCCTCTTGCAGCTCCCGCTCTTTGCTCTGGATGGCGCTGTCGTCGTCCCGCTGGATGGCCTCCCGCAGCTCTCGCACCAGGGTCTCGATTTGGCTGCGCTTGCTGGCGGAGACCTTGTCTCCCAGCTCCTTCAACTGCCGCTCAGCCTGGTAGGCCAGCGAGTCGGCCTTGTTGCGGCGCTCGATTTTCTCGCGGCGGGCGCGGTCTTCGGCAGCGTATTTTTCCGCCTCGGCGATCATCCGCTCCACCTCTTTGCTATCCAGCGTGGAGGCGCCGGTAATGGAAATGCTCTGCTCCTTGCCGCTGCCCTTGTCTCTGGCCGTCACTTTGAGGATGCCGTTGGCGTCGATGTCGAAGGTCACCTCGATCTGCGGCACACCGCGGGGAGCCGGCGGGATCCCGTCCAGCTTGAAGCGGCCCAGGGACTTGTTGTCGCGAGCCAACTCCCGCTCCCCTTGCACCACGTGGATTTCCACCGAGGTCTGCCCATCTTCGGCGGTGGAGAAAATCTCCGACTTGCGGGTGGGGATGGTGGTGTTGCGCGGGATCAGCTTGGTGGCGATACCGCCCAGGGTTTCCACCCCCAAAGACAAGGGGGTGACATCCAGCAACAGCACGTCTTTGACCTCGCCCGCCAGCACGCCAGCTTGGATGGCAGCACCCACGGCCACCACCTCGTCGGGGTTGACAGTTTGGTTGGGCTCTTTGCCCAGCAGCTCCTTCACCAGCCGCTGCACCGCCGGGATGCGGGTGGAGCCGCCCACCAGCACCACTTCGTTGATGTCGGCCTTGGTGAGCTTGGCATCCCGCAGGGCCTGCTCCACCGGCCCTTTGCAGCGCTCCAGCAAGTCGGCGCAGAGGTGTTCAAACTGGGCGCGGGAGAGCTTCAACTCCAGGTGCTTCGGACCATCGGCCGTGGCGGTGATGAAGGGCAGGTTGATGGTAGTCTCGGAGACGCTGGACAGCTCGATCTTGGCCTTCTCGGCGGCTTCCGTCAGCCGCTGCAGGGCCTGCCGGTCTTGCCGCAGGTCGATCCCTTCCATTCGCTTGAACTCTTCGGCCATCCAGTCGACGATCTTCTTGTCGAAGTCGTCGCCACCCAACTGGGTATCGCCGCTGGTGGCCTTCACCTCGAAGACGCCATCCCCCACCTCCAGAATGGAGACGTCGAAGGTGCCACCGCCCAAGTCGAAGACGAGGATGGTCTCGTTGTTGCGCTTGTCCAAGCCATAGGCCAAGGAAGCCGCCGTCGGCTCGTTGATGATGCGCAGCACTTCCAAGCCGGCGATCCTCCCGGCATCTTTGGTGGCCTGCCGCTGCGAGTCGTTAAAGTAGGCCGGGACAGTAATGACGGCTTGGGTGACCGGTTGGCCTAGGTAGCGGCTGGCGTCTTCTACCAGCTTGCGCAGCACCATGGCCGAGATCTCTTCGGGGGCAAATTCCTTGTTCATGCGGGGTGAGTACAACTTGACATTGCCCCGCTCATCCCGCCGCACCTGGTAGGAGACCCGCTTGGCATCGACGTTCAGCTCATCGTACTTGCGCCCGATGAACCGCTTGACCGAGTAAAAAGTGTTCTCGGGGTTGAGCACCGCTTGGCGACGGGCCATCTGGCCCACCAGGCGCTCCCCATCTTTGGTGAAAGCGACCACTGAGGGTGTGGTGCGAGTACCCTCAGCATTGGGGATGACGGTGGGGACACCCCCCTCCATTACGGCGACAACCGAGTTGGTTGTGCCCAAGTCAATTCCTACAACTTTTCCCATCGGCTCCTTGTTCTCCTTTTGTTCAAGACGTGACCTCGGCTACCGCCGCCAGGCTGTATGAAGTAGCTTGGGCAGCCAATCCGTGAAAATTCAGCAGGTATTTAGCCGTTTCCTAGGTCGATCCTAACCAGCAGGGCATCTGGGTCAGGGCGAGAATGCCGCCCATTTCTGGCGACTGGAAGGCAGAACAGTTACGGATCTCCGTACCTGCCGCGGCCTTGCTTCCAGGACCGGTTGGGGCAAGGGCGGCTAGCTCTGGATAAGCTGCAGGGCTTCCAGGCTGCGGGCTACAACGGTTTCGGCCAAGGGCAGGTAGTCCATCTCTGCGGCCAGAGCTTGTCCCTCGCTGAGGGCCCAGCGCAGCACTGCCCGCAGGGCGTTGGCCATGGCGGGATCCCGATACTGGCGGTAGGCCAGGATCCAGGTGTAGGTGACGATGGGGTAGGCCCCCGCGCCGGCGGGATCGGGCACAAAAGCCCGCAGGTTGTCGGGCAGCTCGATTTCGCTCAGGGCCAGGGCCGAGGCTTCCGGGGTGGGGAGGACGAACTCGCCGCGGCGGTTTTCCAGGGCCGCCACCGACAGATCCAGGTCGCGGGCATAGACCGATTCCACATAGCCGATCACCCCTTCGCTGAGGAGCATCTGGGCGCTCATGCCTTCGTTGCCTTTCACCCCAATGCCCACCGGCCACTCCAGGGACATGCCGACGCCGATCTCGGAGGCCCAGGTGGGGTCGATGGCGGCCAGGTGGCGGGTAAAGGTGTCGGTGGTGCCGCTGCCGTCGGAGCGGTAGCAGACGGCGATGGGCAGGTCGGGGATCTCCAGGTCGGGGTTGAGGGCCAAAATCTGCGGATCCCGCCACTGGGTAATTTGGCCGCGGAAGATCTGCACCAACACCGAGCGGGACAGTTTGAGGCCGGAGCGGATCCCGGGCAGGTTGTAGCCGACGGCAATGCTGCCTGCCGTCATCGGGATCATGACCACGCCCCGCTTGACTTCGGCAATTTCGGCATCGGTCATGGCCACGTCGCTGGCGGCAAAGTCCACCGTCTGGTCGATAAATTGGCGGATGCCGGCGGCGCTGCCCACCGGCTGGAAGTTGATTTCGACTTTGGGATCCACCTGGCGGTAGTCGGAAAACCAGCGCAAATACAGGGGAGCCGGGAAGGTGGCCCCGGCCCCGTTGATCAACAAGGTCTCAGCGGCAAGCTGGCTGTCGGCAACAGGGCCAGCCTGCCCAGAACGGGATCCCCTTTGGCAGGCGCTCAGGCCAGCAGCAGCCAGCAACGACAGCAGCATTTCTCGGCGGCGAAGGCGGGGCAGTTGCACCATAGCTGAGGCGCTCCAAGCTCTCCGCCCCGATCCTTGTCTTGCCTACGGAGCCCTGTCAAGGGTGGCCATCCTGAGCTCTGGGAAGCACCAGAGGGGACAACCTTCCGCAAAAGGCAGCTTCTTCCCTCCACCAACTTGTCGCCGATCCTTGCAGGATTCGCTGCGCTCTTGGGCAACAGTTGGGATCCCAACCCCGCTTCTGGATCCAGAGTAAAAAACGAAGCTTGAGCGAGAAAAACAAAGAAAAACAGCGAAAAAAAGAGAACGAGAGAGTTGAGTTCTGCAGCAACTGCAGAGGGATCCTCAGGCCAAAGCCTTATCTGGCAAGGCTTAGCCGGTTTGGGGCCGGATCCCCCCTGCCTTGGAAAAATCTTGACATATCTTGGAATAGGGCAATATATTGTGGGTTCTGTGCAGAAATCCTGCGCTGTTCACATCTCGGTATCTGGGGGACTACTATGCCGACTTTGACTCGTTCTCCCTGGACACTGCGAGACAGCGAAAAGCTCTATCGCATTTCTGGTTGGGGGGATCCCTACTTCCGTATCAACGCCGCCGGTCATGTGGAGGTAACCCCACAGGGCTCACAGCAGCAGGAAGGGGGCATCGACCTGTACCACCTGGTAACGGATCTGGTGGCGCGGGGTTTGCAGTTGCCTTTGTTGATTCGCTTTCCCGAGATCGTGGCCGACCGCATGCGGCGGATTTGTGAGAGCTTTCAGCAGGCCATCGAGCGCTTTGGCTACCCCAACGTCTACCGAGGGGTTTACCCGGTCAAGGTGAACCAGCAGCGCCACCTGGTGGAAGAGGTGGTCAAGCACGGCCGTGCCTACCACTTTGGCCTGGAGGCGGGATCCAAGCCGGAGCTGTTGATCGCCCTGGCTCTGCTGGATACACCTGGGGCTTTGTTGATCTGCAACGGCTACAAAGACCGCGACTTTATGGAAACGGCCCTCTTGGCCCAGCGGCTGGGGCGCACCCCCATCATCGTCCTGGAACGGCTGCAAGAGCTGGAGCTGGTGCTGGAGGCTGCCGACCAACTGGGCATCGACCCCATCTTGGGGGTGCGGGCCAAGCTCTCCGCCCAGGGCAGTGGCCGCTGGGGCACCTCGGCTGGGGATCGGGCCAAGTTCGGCCTCACGGCCACCGAGATGTTGCAGGTGGTGGAGCGGCTGCGGGAAGTCGGCAAGCTGCACTGTCTGCGCCTGTTGCACTACCACATCGGCTCGCAGATCTCGATGGTGAGCGTGCATGGGCGGGCCGTGCGGGAGGCCAGCCAGATCTACATCGAGCTGGTCAAGCTGGGGGCGCCGATGGGCTATCTGGATGTCGGCGGCGGCTTGGGGGTCGATTACGACGGATCCCAGTCCACCAGCCACTTTTCCCAGAGCTACAGCCTGGAAGATTACGCCGCCACCGTGGTGCAGACGGTGCTGACCGCCCTGCAGCCGCACGGGATCCAGCCGCCGGTGCTGGTGACCGAAAGCGGGCGGGCCCTGATGTCCCACCAGTCGGTGCTGGTCTTCGACATCCAGGATGTCAACGCCGCCAGCCCCTACCCCATGCCCACCCAGCTCACCTCCGATGCTGAGGTGATCCAAAAGCTGAACCAGCTCTACTACGAGATCCGGCCCGAGACCCTGGTGGCCGACTATCGCCGCTGCCAGGAGCTGAAAGAGGCCGCCCTGCGCCAATTTACCGAGGGATCCCTCAGCTTGCGGGAGCGGGCCGAGGTGGAGCGGCTGTTTTGGAACTGCTCCGACAAGATCTGCACGCTGGCCTACGAGCAGCACCAGGCGGGGCAGCCGGTGGCCGTAGATCTCCTGGATCTGGACGAGATGCTGGCCAGCATCTACTACGGCAACTTCTCCCTCTTCCAATCCCTGCCGGATAGCTGGGCCATCGACCAGGTGTTCCCCATCATGCCCATCCACCGTCTGGACGAGGAGCCGCGCCAGTGGGCCACCCTGGCCGATCTGACCTGCGACAGCGACGGCAAGATCAACCGCTTCTTTGGCGAAGACGGGCAGATCACCTCGGTTTTGCCGCTGCACGATCCCAACGGGCAGCCCTACCTGCTGGGGGTGTTTCTGGGGGGCGCCTACCAAGAAATCCTGGGGGATCTGCACAACCTGTTTGGGGACACCAACGCGGTGCACATCCGCACCCGTCCCGGCGGCTACCAAGTCACCCAAGTCATCAAGGGGGACACCATCGGCGAAGTGCTGAGCTGGGTGCAGTACAACAGCGAAGACCTGGTGGAAACCCTCCACCACGCCACCGAAGCCGCTCTGCAACGGGGGCAGATCAGCCTGGCCCAGGCCCGCGCTTTGCAGCAGCACTTTGAAGACAACCTGCGGGCCTACACCTACTTGCACCCCTAGGTTCGGGGACAGCCCCAAAGTCCAGGTCAAAACAGCAAGGGATCCCGGCCCACAACCGGGATCCTTATTTCTGGCCAAAACAAAAAAGACTGGTGGCTGGGATGCCACCAGTCTTGGTCAGTTCCCTGTGAGTGAGCTGATGCCGTCGCTGCCAACGTCTTCAACCCAGCTCCAGTCTCTGGCGTTTTCCCCCCTCTCGAGGTGATCCAGATCACTCGGCAAGAACCCCTCAGCTAGCGGCCAAGGTTAAAACAGAGGCAGGGCCTTAAAACAAGGGCAATTGCTGCTCTTCCCCTTCAGCAAGGCTTGCAGGATCTGCCTCCTCCCTGTTGGCATTTCCCTCTGACAAGGGATCTGCTGCTTCCGCCAACAACTGACGAGCAGCGGCTAGCAACTCGTTGCGCAAGGGGGCCAGATCGCTGCGGTCGGCCAGATAGTGCTCCAGGGCCGTCAGGGGCTCTAGACAACTGGGATCCAGGGCCGGCAGGCGAATGCGGCTGGGGCTGACCACGTCTGGGACGAGAGTATAGCTGAAGGCAGGGGCGAGGGCCTGGTGCAGGGTCCGCTCGTCAACGCAATCGAGCTGGTCAGGGCGGAGGCGGTAGATCAGGCGCAGGATGGAGCCGGGTACAGGGGCCTTGGCAATGGCCTCCAGCAGTTTGGCCTGCACCTCTTGGGGGGGATAGGGGGTGAGATCAAGGCGGATGGAGTGAAAGGTGCGGGTGGGCAAGGGCAAAAATTCGTAGCTCGCCCCCGTGGCCGTCACCTCTGCCAACACACAACCTTTTTCCTCTTGTTCCTCCCCAAAGTCGACTCGCTCAATGCTGCCGGGATAGATTACCAAGGGATCCCGACACAACACCTGGTGACGGTGCACATGACCCAAAGCCACGTATTGGTAGGCGGGCCGCGCCAGCAGCGACAGGGGCACCGTCACTCCCTTGCCCACCGAAAGATGCCGCTCCGTCCCGTAGCGGGCTGTATCCACCATCACATGGGCCAACAAAATCGCCGGGATCCCTGGCTGCAAAGTGCGGATCTCCCCTTCCAGAGCCAGATCGAGGCGCTGCAGGAGCTGCTGAGTGAATACTTCGGCATTGAGATCCAGGCTCTCCTGGCGGGCAAGCAGGGTGGAGCGGTTTAGCCAAGGCAAGGTGGTCACCTGCACCGGGCCGCTGCGAGTTTCAATCCAATGGGTCTGCAGCCGATCCCCCACAACGAATCCCGCCACCCCCAGAGCGCGGTAGATGGCCAAGCTGTTGCCCTCTTGCCCCTGCCCGTACTGGTCGTGGTTGCCCACCAAGAGAACGGTCGGGATCCGGGCATCGGCCAGGCGGCGAAATTGTTGGGCAAAGAGCTCTTGGTGCAGCGGCGGCGGCGTCGCGTCGGGAAAGGCATCGCCCCCAAACAGCACCAGATCCACAGCCTGATCGAGGGCATGATCAATGCATAGGCGCAAAGAAGCGACAAAATCCTCCAAACGCGTGTTCAGCCCCGTAGCTGGGTTGATGGAGCCGTAGGCCAAGCCACTGCCCAAATGAATATCGGAAAAATGCAGCAGCTTCACCATCTCAAGCAGCCTTGAAGCCCTTCCATCCGTTGCCCTCACTCCTGCCCGCCGTTTGCCTGCCTTGCCAACTTTTGGATTGGCACCCCACTCGGAGTCAGATGAGGAATCCCCGCTGAAGCTAAGCCTGTCGGCGCGGCCTGGCTCGATCCAAACGCAAAGGTCGGCCCATAAATTCCTGGCCGTTGGCGACGTCGATGGCCTCCTCTTCCTCGGCCTCCGTGGCCAAATCCACAAACGCGAAGCCCCGTGTCTGGCCCGTTTCTCGGTCTATCGGGATTGTAACCGACTTAACGTTCCACCTCTGCTGGAAGAAAGCTGCTAGCTCTTCTGTTGAGGCTTTATAGTTTAGGTTTCCCACAAAAATGGTCATGGCAATTCAAGCAAAGCAAGGCGCGAATCGGAAAGAGCGGCAACCAAAGCTCAAGGTACTTCACTTTTATCACGGGGCCCCGCCTAATCGCACAACATGACAGGATGTAAAGGGATCGCCGCTCAAAAATCTTCGCACTTTCCCATCCAAAATGTGCTTTTGTCAAACTTTACGGGCGTGTACTTTTCCCGCTCCTTTGTTGAGTTTCCCCTCCAGCTCTGGCTCGACCGGTATCCGGAGGCCCTTGTCGTTTTGTTGCAACTTGTTAAACTAGATTGTTAAGATATGTATTGTCCTGCTTGCAGTGCTTGTTGGGAGCAGCGCTGGGATATCCTAGCGCGAGTCTCTCACCTACCCTAAGAGTCTCAAGGTGACGACAATGGAGGAAACGCTAGGTCTCTCTCTGGAGCAAGAATTTCGCCAGCGGGCTTTCGAGACGCTGGTAGCTCGCATGAGCCCTGAGCAGGCCAAGGACATCCTGGTCAAGCTGCACAAGCAAATGCTGTTGCAGGAGGCCACCTACCGCCAGTTGCTGCGCCATTCTCTTGAGGTTTGATGCACGCCCTTTCGTTTCCCACCTGGTGGATTCACATTGCCAGCGTCTTGGAATGGCTGGCGGCCATTGTTTGCGTGTGGCAGTTTGGGGAGCGAACGGGCCGGCCAGAGTGGCGCGGCTTGAGCTGGGCGATGTTGCCTGCTCTGGTGGGGGCAATGTGTGCCATTACCTGGCACTGGTTTGACAACGATCCCGCCCTCAACTGGGTGGTAACTGCCCAGGCGAGCTTGACACTTCTGGGCAATTGCACTCTGGCCTGGGCTGCCTACCGCATTTGGCGGGCGGAGCAGGCGGATCAGTCCCTTGGGAGGAGGGATCCAAGCTAGGCGATGGACAGTTTGTTTGCCCTTTCTCTATTTCCCTATTTGGCCTTCTTGTTTTTCCTGTCGCGGCTCCGCCGGATCCCGCGCCTGGCTTTGATCGGGTTTTGGCTGCTGCTACTGTTTGTGGCCGTCAGCATCCCGGCAGGGTTGTATGCCCAACTGCATTACGGCACTTCCCTGGCCAATGTGGATCCCTTGCATGGGGGAGCAGAGGCTTTCCTCACCCTCTCCAACATTCTGGTGGCCCTGGGCTTCAAGCAAGCCATTGACCAACAGGGATCCCCAGAGGTCGAGGAAGACAGCTCCGAGTTGTATTGACCTTCTCCCCAGTCCGGATTCTTTCTCGCTTGTCGCGAGCTACAGGGGCGGGAGACTGCCATATGTTTGTGGGGGAGGCCATAACCCCAACCTGGACCTAAGCCCAGATACTGACAACGCTGCACCCTCCCCAAACGGGGTGGGGCTGGCGAACATGGCATAGAAGGCGGCTGATCCCCAGCCCCCCTTGCATCCTCCCGTATACGGGGGGAAAGGGGGAGGACGGGGCCTGCGCCGCCAAGGTTTTGGTGATTGCAAACAAGCCCGAGCCAGTCCTTCGGCCCTACCCGCTGCCGAGCCCAAGCACTCCGTGCTGCTGACGCAACTATTCCCAGCTTCTCTGGCAGAGGCAGAGGGGAGCTGAACAGCAGACGCATCGCTTCGGCACGGCTTGGACTGAATGTAGAATGGAAGTCCAGACGGGATGTCTGCTGTTGTTTATTCTGAGAGACCTGCCGGATGGTGGCCACCCTTTCTGTCCCCAAAGCCAAGCTGAAAAACCCGCCTCTGCGCATCCATCGCATGGGTGACAAGGTGCTGCGGCAGCCGGCCAAGCGCGTCAGCCAGGTCAACGACGAGATCCGCCAGTTGGCGCGAGACATGCTGCAGACGATGTACAGCGCCGATGGCATTGGCCTGGCAGCTCCCCAGGTGGGCATTCCCAAGCGCTTGATTGTGGTAGATCTCTATCCCGATAAGCCGGAAGTGCCACCGCTGGTGCTGATCAACCCGGAGATCCGCGAGTACCTCGGCGAAGTTGTAGCCGGCCAGGAAGGCTGCCTTAGCATTCCGGGCGTCTTCTGCGAGGTCATGCGGCCGCAGGGGGTGGTGGTTTCGTTTAAGGACGAAACCGGGCGGCCCCGCACCCTCCAAGCCGACGACCTGCTGGCGCGGGTTATCCAACACGAAATCGATCACCTCAACGGTGTGCTGTTTGTGGATCACGTGGAAAACGAGCTGCTGTTGGATCAGGAGCTGCGCAAGCACGGCTTCCAGATGCAAGATGTGCAGCGCAAAAACAGCACACTTGCCACCCCTCCACCGAAACCTCGCTAGGTCATTGCCGCAGGCGCTGCGCCAAGAGCTGTTCTTCTAGAGCAGCAATGCGGTTGTAGGCAGCGGTTAGCTGGGCGCTCAGGCGCTGGATCTGGGCTTCAGGAGCAAGTTCATACGCCGGGCTGCGGTTGCTTACTACAGGGGGATCCTCCTCCAGCAAAAAGTTGTGGCTCCCATCTTCCACCAAGTCTGAGGTGAGAACGCTGTAACGGGAGGGGGCGGGGGCATTTTTTTTAGCCTCCTGCTTTGCCAGGAGAGCAGCCGCCACCTGCTCCGGCATCCGCTCGATGGCAGCTTTCAGCTCCTGAATTTGCAACTCCAGACGCTCAAAATAGTGCTGCAAGGTTTCGCTCATAGCTGCCCCGGTTCTGACTCTTTACTTTCATTGAAAGAGATAAGTTCTCGCTCCTCCCCTTCTTCCCCCAGATCATTTAACGATTACGCGGTTGGAGCACTAAAGTCGGCTTCAGGAGTTTGCCCTATCAAGCCAGTCCTGCTGGCTGGCGTCGGCCACAATTGAGACAGGCTCTCTCCAAAGTTTTTTCCAGAGCAGGTTCCTCTCTATTTCCAGGCAAAAAATGCAGGATGCGGTTCCCCCCTCGTCACAACAGGGCTATACCTTGCCCGTGTTTGCGGTGGCTGCTGCTAAAGCCGCTCTCCGCCGCCTTCTGGGGATCCCTTTGGAGCAGGACGGCGCTCATCCTGTCATTGCAGTGCAGGTGGAGCCCCAGTTCCCTGATGTTTGCATCCGGATCCCAGTGGAGCAGGTGGCTGCTCTCTCGGAGAACACCGCTTTGGCCATTACCCGTTCGGATCCCGGCCCTCATCTGGATCTCACCCGCAACACGCCGGTCTGGGCCTGGGTGGGCTTGGAGGAACGGGATCCCGCCACTCCGCCTTTGCTCCTGGAAGCGGGAGAGGGGCTGGGGCGGCATGCTGATGGCAGCCCGGCCATCTATGCTTACGCTCGGCGCCTGTTTGAGATCAATCTTTCGCCTGGGATCCCGGATGGGTATCGCCTGCGGGTGCGCATCATCTTGCCGGAGGGAAAACTCTTGGCGGAGCGGACTTCCAATGCGGCGTTTGGGGTGCTGGAGGGACTGGCTCTCTTGGGAACGCGGGCCGAGGTGGAGCCTTCTGCCAGTGCCGAGAGCCTGGAGCGGGCCCGCCGCGAATTGCAACAGAAATTGGCCAACCACCGGCATCTGGCCTTTTGCGTGGGCAGCCATGGGCAGCAGGTGGCCTTGCGGCAAGGGATCCCAGCAGAACAAATTCTACTGGTGGCCAATTGGATCGGGCCGCTGCTGGTGGAAGCGGCATTGCGAGGGGCAGACTCGATTCATTTGATCGGCTACCACGGCAAGTTGATCAAGCTGGCGGGGGGCATTTTCACCACTTCCAGCCATGTGGCCGATGCCCGCCTGGAGATCTTGGCGGCAGCCCTCATCCGCTGCGGGGGAACAGCCGAGCAGGCGCGGCAGGTGCTGGAGCTGAGGACGGTAGAGGCAGCGGTGCAGTATCTGAAGGATCTGGGCTGGGCAGAGCCGGTGCTGCAGGAGCTTTCCCGACAAATCCGCCAGCGGGCGACAGCCTATGTGCAAAAGTATGCCGCTCGATCCCTGCCGGTGCAGGTAACCCTGTTCGATCGCCAGGGCCAGGTCTGCGCTCAGGCGGGGATCCCAGGTCGTCTCGATTGAGACAAGGACGCCGCCACCCTACCCCAATCCTGATATGGCTCCCTTTTCAGGGAAAAAAGCGAGCAAAAGAAAGCTGGAGAAGCAAAGCCGCTCCCCCAGCTCCTGCCCATCGAAGTCAGTTTGGCACTTGGATCCCAGTCCTAATTCCCGGCAATCCTAACCGTATCCACCCGCCAGCGAGTGGCTCTGCCAGAAGTTGTGCCAGAAGACCGATAGCGGAAGGCAATGTAAACACGGCCAGGAGGTTGGATCCCAGATAGAGAAATGTTTCCAGAATCCACAAATTGGCCTGTAGAGGGATTGGGAATCGTCAGGGCCGTCCAAGTGGCTGCCTGCACCGCCGCCGGAGTGCCCGCACCGTTGTAATCGGTGGAGTAAAGAACGCTTAGTTGCGGAAAAGGAACGCCGCTATCGGTAAAGGAACTCTGATTGCGGAAGGTCAGAACCGGGTTGTTGGCCGAAGCCAGGTTCAGAGGCGGAGTAATCAGCCAATCATCACCCGGTTGCTGGCCGCCGAAGGCGTTGGCCTCGGCATAGGAATTGACGCAGCGCCAAGAGCGGGTGGTGTCGCCATCCACATCCACAATCTGCCAGCCAGCGGGAGCGGGGTTGCAGTTGTCAAAGTCTTCGGTTAGAGGCAGGTTAACTGGAGGAGGTGTTGGTGTTGGAGTTGGCGTGGGCGTTGGGGTCGGCGTGGGTGTCGGGGTCGGGGTTGGCGTTGGGGTCGGTGTGGGTGTTGGCGTCGGGGTTGACGTTGGCGTCGGCGTCAGGTTCAAGCCGACGATCACCGGGTCGTGATCGGAAGAACGGAAGGGATCCGGGGCGTAAAAGAGGCTCTGCTGTGAGGCGCTCTTGAAGCTCGTGGTGTAGTCCAGGCTCACTGGCTCGTCGGCGTTGATGTGCCACTTGGCCGACCCGGTCACTTGCGGCCTCAAGCTGGCGTTGGCCAAGGCGTGATCCAGGGATCCCCACTGACCTTGGAAGCTGAAGGAATAGCTGTTGGGGCCGTTGAGGTTGGTAAATCCGCCCTCCTCCAAGACTTTGATCGGGTCTTCCTTGGCGTAGGCGTTGAGATCCCCGATAATCAGCACATCCGGATCGGTGGAGCCGGTGGGGTTGGTGGACAACCAGTTCAGGATTTCCTGGGCAGCCCGCCTGCGGTTGCCGTTGCAATTGCCCTGGAAGGGATCGTTGTCGACAGGATCACAGGGGGATCCCTTCGACTTCAAGTGGTTGACCACCACCGTGAAGATGGCGTTGTTGCTCTTCTGCCGGAAGGTGACGGCCAAGGGAGGGCGGTGGCGACGAAGCGAGGGATCTTGGGTGAGTTCCCCGGTATCCAGAAAGGCGGGGTTGGTGCCAGGCGCAATTTCAACCGTAGCCGGCTTATAGATGAAACCATTGGTAATGGCATCACCGCCTAGGTTGGCTACCCCTACATCCACAAAAGCGTAGGTTCCCGGCCCCATGACCTGGTTGAGACCGTTCACCAAATCTTGGATGGAGCTGTTCGGGCCATAGCCGTCGTTTTCCAGCTCGTTCAGGCCCACAATATCGGCGTCCATGCGGCGAATCGCCTCGATGATCTTGTCCCGCTGGCGGGTGAACTCTGCGGCGTTCCTGGCCCCTCGACACTCGGAATTGTTGGGGAAGCAAATGTTGCCGAAGGTGTTGAAGTAGTTGAACAGATTGAAGCTGGCCACCTTCAGGGATCCGCCTACCGCGGGTGGAGTTTGCGGGCGAGGGTTGACGGACTGAAACGTCGGCAAGTTGCTGGGATCGTTGGGGTGGATGCGGTAGTCGATGGTGGCATCCACGTCGCCAGCGACGTTCCGGCCCCGTAACTGAGTCATGATCCCAACGATGTTGCTGACGCGATCCCCGCCCCGCACCGTGTTGGCAGCGCTGAGACCGCCAGGAGTGGGATAGATAACCGGATCCGGGTTTTGGGTGAGCAGCCGGTCATCGATGCGGATCCGTTTGCGGTTGTTCTCTTCCTGGAGGGCGGCCGCTTGGCTGGGATCCGCAATTTGCGTGGGGGTGAACAACCGCTCTGTGGCTACACTCAGCTCCCCGTGGCGTCCCAGCAGGAAAGAGTCGGTTACAAACAGGGGCTGGTTGCCGAAGGTAACCAGCATGCCCTCCAGAGCTTCCCGCTGCTCGGGAGTTAGCGGCAGAGCGATCTGAACCGGAGATGGCAGGGGATTGTTGGAGCTGCAGATAGTGAAGTTGGTAACGTTGGAGATCTGAGTTTGCTGGCGAAACTCGGCCACTCTCCCCGTCACCTGTACCCTATCCCCCAGGCTGACGTTGTTGGCCGTACCGCTGAAAACGAAGATGCCATCGGAAGTGGCCGGGTTGCCGTCGCCATCATCCTGCAGGTAGTAGCCCTGAAGATAGGTTTGGTTGGCTACTCCTTCGTTCTCAAAGTCTCCCACCACGATCCCGGAAACGGTAACAGTTTGGTCTACCAGCGGCGAAGCGAAGCCAGTGCCTTGGACAGTGCCAATCGGGGTCACGTTGGCGTTCGGATCACAGGCTCCTAAAGGAGGTGTCGGCGTCGGCGTGGGTGTTGCAGTCGGCGTCGCTGTCGGTGTTGCGGTGGGCGTGGGAGTCGGCGTGGGTGTTGCAGTCGGTGTCGCTGTCGGTGTTGCGGTGGGCGTGGCTGTCGGGGTGGGTAAAGGAGAAAGCGGGAGCAACGATCCTCCCCCTGATCCGCACCCTTTCAGAGAAACTGAGAGCACTAGGCAAAACATTAACGCTGCCATCAGTTGCGCAGCACGGCGCAGAGCAGCCCTAACCCACATCCGCACACTCCTCCTTCGGGGATCCCATTTTTACCGCAACTACTGATACAGCCTTTTAATTTAAAATAGGGTACAGGTATTCAAGAGGAAGGAGAGAAAGGAATGCCGACTCATTCTTTGGATTTGCGGCAAAGAGTTGTAGCAGCCTATCAGGCAGGTAACACCTCCA
>Ga0308407_1000398_pt1 | contig 32491 bp, 20 predicted proteins | sample HotsprSampleMSe2_FD_203476 | JGI IMG/M metagenome (GOLD analysis project Ga0308407, IMG submission 203476) | Hot spring phototrophic mat microbial communities from Mushroom Spring, Yellowstone National Park, Wyoming, United States - 20060911_MSe2 ...
GCTCTGCTTGAAGCTATGCAAGAAAGGCAAGTAACAATAGGGGACGAAACATTTAAATTAGACGAGCCTTTCTTGGTTTTGGCTACTCAAAACCCAATCGAACAAGAAGGAACTTATCCGCTACCCGAAGCTCAAATCGACCGTTTTATGTTGAAAGTTAAAATAACTTATCCAAGTCGCTCGGAAGAAGAAAAAATTTTGAAAAATCATCATCAAGGAATAGAGTATAAAATTAATCCAGTCGTTACGCCAGAGCAAATTTTAAAAGCTCGAAAATTAATTTACGATATTTATCTTGACGAGAAGATAGAGAAATATATTCTCGATATAGTTTTTGCGACGCGAAAGCCAGCTGATTTTGGCTTAAAAGATATGGAGCCGTTAATTGCATATGGAGCTTCGCCAAGAGCTACGATAAATCTTGCTCTTGCAGCTAAGGCTTTGGCGTTTATTAAGAGAAGAGGTTATGTTTTGCCCGAAGACGTTCGCAGCGTTTGTTACGACGTTTTGCGACATAGAATAGCCGTTACTTTTGAGGCTGAAGCCGAAGAAATTGATTCTGAAAAAATTATAAGCGAAATTTTAAATAAAATTGAAACGCCGTAATGATTGATCGAGAGCTAATAAAAAACGTAAAACAAATTGAAATTAAAACGCGCGGACTTGTAAATCAAGTTTTTTCAGGCGAATATCATTCGATATTTAAAGGAAAAGGAATGGAGTTTGCCGAAACTCGCGAATATCAAATCGGCGACGATATTAGAATGATTGATTGGAACGTTACCGCTCGATTAGGGCATCCGTACGTTAAGGTGATGGAAGAGGAACGCGAGCTGACAGTAATTTTAATGATCGATTCGAGCGGTTCTCTTTTATTTGGTTCAAGCGTTAAAACTAAAAGAAGGATTGCCGCTGAAATATCCGCTATCCTTGCTTTTTCAGCTTTGAAAAATAACGATAAAACTGGGCTGATTCTTTTTTCCAACGATGTCGAAAAATTCGCGTTGCCAAAGAAGGGAAGGAGTCATTCTCTCAGAATTATTAGAGACATACTTTCGTTTGAGGCTTCGGGAAAGCAAACTAATTTAAATATAGCTCTTGAGTTTTTGCTGTCGACGGCGAAAAAAAGAGCCGTCGTTTTTTTGATATCGGATTTTTTTTCTGACGATTATGAAAAAGCTTTGTCTTCCGCGGCAAAAAAGCACGACTTGATTTGCTTGAATGTTTACGATCCTCGCGATTATGAATTGCCAAAGATTGGTCTCGCGAAGTTGAAAGACGCTGAAACTAGCTCCGAATTATACGTGGATTTAAGCGATAGAAATTTTCAAAATAGTTTTGCTGAAACCATAAATAAATATGTTTCGACGCGAAAAAAAATTTTTAAAAGATATAAAATCGATTTTGCCGATATAAGAATCGATAGAGATTACGTTAAGCCTTTAATTGAATTATTCAAAAATCGCGAAAGAAGATGGGCAAGATAAGAATATTAACTTTAATTGTTTTGGTTGCGACCGCGAATCTTTTTTCTCAGAACGCATATATAAGATCTTTTTTTGACAAAAAAGAATACATTATCGGCGATCGCATAATTTTTAGGATCGAATTAAAATCAAGCGAAGAAATAGATAATGTTTTGCCGGAATTTCCAGATACGTCTAAAATTTTTGAAACGCTTGACGTTAAAAAAAGTTCGATGAAAGAAAAGGACTCTTACGTTTACAGAGTCGATTATGTATTGACAAAGTTTGACAGCGGAAGAATTTTTATTCCTTCTTTTAAGGTAAAGTATTTTGTCAAAGGAGAATCGATCGCAAAAATTATAGAAGCCGAAGGGGATGAAGCGTTGGTTAATTACGCTCAAATTTCCACAGAAGAAGAATTGAGGGATATCAAATCTCCTATAAGAATTCCGCTCGATTGGAAATCTATTTTGTTGTACGTTTTAATTTTTTTGGTTATTGGCGGAGCGATTTACTATTATGTTAGAAAATTTTATCTGAAAAAGTACGAATATAAAACAGTAATAAAAAGAATAATACCGCCGGGCGAAAAAGCTTTGAATAGTTTAAAAGAATTGGAAGAAAAAAAACTGTGGCAACGAGGGCTGGTTAAAGAGTATCATTCTGAAATAACAGAAATTATACGATTATATTTCGAAGAGCGTTTTGGTTTTCCGGCTTTGAAGTTAACTACGGGTGAAGCTTTGGATTTTTTAAGGGAGCAGAATCTTGAAGTAGAAATGATAGAAGCCGCGGAGAAATTTTTGAATGCGGCCGATCTTGTAAAATTCGCTAAATTTAATCCCGATCCTGAATTGAACGAACAGATTATGAAATTTGCAAGAGAATTTGTAGAAAAAACCAAAATGGATATCGTTCAAGAAACAAAAGAGATAGTAAAAATGGAAAATTTGACAAACGGAGAAAAAAAATAATAGGAAGAACGTATGTTTGGAGATATAACTTTTGCATATCCATATGTTTTATATTTTTTTGTTTTGATTGCCGCGATAATTTTTTATAGATATTACTATGCTGAGAAAAAAACGCCGACGCTTAAATATTCGAATTTGAAATTAATCGCTCCGCTAAATAAAGGGATAAAAACAAAATTTGCTCATTTGCCTTTTGCTTTGAGAATGTTGTCTTTAAGTTTTATAATTATAGCTCTTGCAAGACCGCAAAATATTAGCGAAGGAGAAATTGTGTATACGGAAGGCATTGATATGATGATAACGTTGGATATATCTGGCAGTATGCTCGCCGAGGATTTTAAACCGAATAGAATAGAAGCGGCGAAAAAGATAATTGATGAATTTATTTCAAAAAGAAAATCTGATAATATTGGTTTGGTGATTTTTGCTGGGGAAGCTTTTACACAGTGCCCATTGACGATAGATTATAACGTCTTAAGGAATTTGTTGAATCAGATTAGTCATGGAATGATTGAAGATGGAACGGCGATTGGAAATGCTGTGGCTTTATCTGTCGCTCGTCTAAAGGATAGCAAAGCAAAAAGCAAGACGATTATTTTGTTGACGGACGGCGTTAATAATCGGGGCGAAGTTGATCCATACACAGCCGCTTTATTGGCTAAAGAAAATAATATCAGAATTTATTCGATTGGAGTCGGCGCAAGAGGAATGGCTCCTTATCCTTTTAAGACCCCTTTTGGAATACAATATCAAAATGTTCCAGTTGAAATAGATGAAGATTTAATGAAAAAGATGAGCGAACTAACAGGCGGAGATTATTTCAGAGCTACTGATAATAGATCTTTAAAGGCGATACATGAAAAAATAGACGAGATGGAAAAAACAAGAATTCAAATTGAATCATATCGAAAAGCGAAAGAAATGTACGCTAGTTTTGCGAGCGCGGCTTTGATTTTATTGGCGTTGGAATTTTTATTGTCTTTTACAATATTAAAGAAATTGCCGTGAGTAAAATATGGCTAAGTTTGAAAGACCTGAATTGCTAAATCTATTATTTTTAATCCCTTTATTTCTTGCTCTTGTTATCGCGGTTTGGAAATTAAAGAAGAAACAATTGGCAATTTATGCAAGCGAAAATCTTTCAAATATTGTTTACCCTGATTGGAGTTCTATTAAATCGCTTGTAAAGGGAATTTTGATAGTGTTCAGTTTTGGTTTAATAATTCTCGCTATTGCAAATCCGTTGATCGGATTAAGAATGGAAGAGGTAAAACAGAAAGGCATAGATTTATTTATAGCGATCGATGTTTCAAATAGTATGAGAGCCGAGGACATTAAGCCAAATAGATTGGAAACGGCGAAAAATAGAACGCTGGATTTAATAAGGAAACTTAAGGGAGATAGAATAGGATTAATAGTTTTCGCAGGCGACGCATTTGTTCAAATGCCGCTTACGTTTGATTATTCGGCGGCAAGAATGTTTTTGAATACGATATCTTTTAATTCCGTTTCTACGCAGGGAACAAATGTGGCGAAAGCGATAGATTTAGCTATTCGTTCGTTTAATTTTGAAGAAAATACATCTAAAGCTATCGTTATTTTTACCGATGGAGAAGATCATGAAGGCGAATGGGAAGCGATGGCTAAAGAAGCAAAAGGCAGAGGGGTAAAAATTTATTGTATAGGCATTGGTTCTCCTGTAGGTACGCCTATACCAATATATAATAATCAAGGACAGCTAATAGGGTTTAAAAAAGACTCTTACGGAAATGTCGTTATGACGAAGCTTGACGAAATGACTCTAGCTAAAATTTCCGAAATCGCTGATGGAAAATATTTCAGAGCCGAAGATTCCAGAAACGAGCTTGATTTGATTTATGACGAATTAAAAAATTTGCAGAAGTCTGAAATATCAGCGACTCAAATTTCTGAGTTTGAGACGAGATTTTATTATTTTTTAGCGCCTGCTTTTATTTTGTTGTTGATAGAAACATTGACATTTGAAAAAAAATCCATTTTTTTAAAGTTGTTTCTTAACAAAATAGGTTTAAATAAAAAAGATCAATCAAAGTTTATATAAAAATATGTTTATCAAAAAAATAATGGAAAAAACAGTTATATTCGCTTTATTTTATAGCGTCTTTTTAATAGGAATAAATTATTCGCAATCGACAAGAAGTTTAATTAACGAAGGAGTCGATTTATACGAAAATGGAAAATATAAAGATTCGGAAATTAAATTCAGAAAAAGCGGCGAACAAGATAAACACAAATTTGAAAGTTATTATAATTTAGGAGCCTCGCTTTATAAGCAAAATAGATTTGAAGAATCAGCAGTTTCTTATTCTGAGGCAATAAAAAATACCATTGAAAAGGAACAAAAAGCAAAAACATTTTATAATCTGGGAAATTCTCTTTTGAAAGCAAAAAAAATTAACGAGGCAATCGAAGCTTATAAAAATTCTTTGCGTTTAAACCCCGACGACGAAGAAGCAAAAACTAATTTATCGTACGCTCTAAAACTTTTAAAGCAAAACGAAAATCAACAACAACAACAAAATCAAAATCAGAATCAAAATCAAAATCAACAACAACAGCAACAACAGCAGAATCAGAATCAACAAAAAGAAGAGCAGCAAAAACAGCAACAGAAACTGGATAAACAAAAAGAACTTGAAAAACAAATGCAAGAACAAATTCTTAACGCCGTAAAGAAAAAAGAAGAAGATCTACAAAAGGATTTAAAGAAAGTTCAACCTTCAAAATATAAACCGGAAAAAGATTGGTGAGAATATGAGAAGAACGATCATTTTAGCTTTAGTGATATTTTTAACTGGGAGCTTTAAACTGAGTTATTCGCAAAAATTTTTGGCAAAAGTCGATAAAAACGAAGTTGGATTATACGATCAATTTAAAATCACATATACTTTTAGCTCGGCAGATTTGAATGCTTTAGAAAAATTTATTCCTCCAAGATTTGAAAAATTTATAGTTTTAAGCGGACCAAATCAATCGACAAGCGTAAGAATAGTAAACGGCGCCGTCAGTTCTGAGGTTTCATATACTTATTATTTGCAACCAAGAGAGTTAGGCGAATTTGAAATAGAGCCAGCTGAAATTGTTTATAATAGACAATCTTTTAAATCAGAATCTATTAAAATAAACGTATTAAATCAAACCCCGCCGCCAAAACAAGAAGAACGAGTCGAGGGACGTCAAAGCGGAGGAGATTCAGATATTGCCGCAAACGTTTTTCTAAAAGCTTTTGTCGACAAAACTCAAGTATATAAAGGCGAACAAATTACTGTTACATATAAATTATTTACGCGATACAATATTTCTTCTCCTGAGATAGAAAAATTGCCTAATTATTCAGGTTTTTGGACTGAAGAAATTCCGATGGACAATAAGATCTCCTTTACAACAGAAGTTTATAATGGAATACAATTTAGAGTCGCTACGCTTAAAAAAGTAGCTTTGTTTGCGACTCAAACAGGCATTTTGACTATAACGCCTTTTGAGCTTAAAGTCCCCGTTTTGATTCAAAGAAGAAGATCAACAGGAAGTTTGTTTGAAGAATTTTTCAATGATCCCTTTTTTACGACAACTCAGACTATTCCTTATATAGCTCGTTCGCAAGAATTGAAAATTAAAGTCTTGCCTCTTCCAGCAGACAAAGTTCCGCCAAGTTTTAATGGCGCTGTGGGATCTTTTACAGCTAAAGTCGAAGTAGATAAAAAAGAAGGAAAAGTTAACGAGCCAATTACCTTAAAATTTACGATTAGCGGAACGGGCAATATCAAACTTGTAGATTTTCCAGAGTTGACATTTCCGACAGGGATAGAAACATATCAACCTAAAATAAGCGAAAATTATGTTAAAAAAGATTTAATAAGCGGAACGAAAACAGCTGAATACTTACTAATTCCGCGAAGTCCTGGCAGAAGAGAACTTCCAGCTATTAATTTTTCTTTTTTCAATCCCGCTAAAAAGGCATACGAAGAAATTAAATTTGATAAAATTGTTTTAAATATAGAAGCCGGAACGACTCCATATTCCAGCGGTATGACTATCGTTACAAAAGAAGGAATTCAAGTTTTAGATAAAGATATAAGATTTATCAAAAATAAAACTTCCTTTTCTAGAGCTCGAGGTCCATTATTTTATGAAAGCTGGTTTATCGTGGCGACTCTTTTTCCAATTTTATTGTTTGTCGGAGGGTTAGCTTATAAAAGAAAAAGAATGGAATTAGAAAGCGATAAAAGTTTATTCAAATTTAAAAGCGCTCGAAAAATTGCTATGAAAAATCTTGCTCGAGCTCAAAAATTTCTAAAAGAAAATAATAAAGAAAAATTTTTCGAAGAGCTTTCGAAAGGATTTTACTCTTATCTTGAAAATAAGCTTGATATGCAAAGAGGAGAGCTTACTATTGACAATCTTTCTGAAAAATTGAGTTTGTATTCTACGGAAGATTACGCCAATAAGATTAAAAGTTTCCTGGAAGAGTGGGAAGCTTTGAGATTTGCTCCAATAAAAAACGAAAGCAAAGATTTAGATAAATATTATCAAGAAGCTATAAAAATAATAGAGGAATTAGAAGAAAATTTAAATTTAAAGAGAGCGAGAAAATGAAAAAATTTTTATTCATTTACTTTTTGTTTAATTTAGTTATTTTCGGTATTGACGCTGAATATTTATTTCAAAAAGGAAACGAACATTATAGAAATTCTAAGTACGATGAAGCTTTAGTTTGTTATAAAAGCATATTAGACGCTAATTATGAATCCGCAGAGCTGTATTATAATCTTGCCAACGTTTATTATAAGTTAAATAAAATCGGCTACGCTATTTTGTATTATGAAAAAGCGTTAAAATTGTCGCCCAACGACGAAGATATAAAGTATAATTTGTCTTTAGCTCAATTGCAAACAATTGATAAAATAAATCCTTTGCCTAAAGTTTGGTTGTGGGAGATTTATGAAAATTATTTAAATATTTTTCATTTAAATACTTGGGCCATTTTGACATTGTTATTTTTAATTACGGCTGTCGCAAGCGGATTAATTTTTATTTTTTATCAAAATTTTTTGATTCAAAAATATTCGTTTATTGCTGCGATAATTTTTACAATTTTGTTTATTGCGACCGCTTTATCAACGCTTGGAAAATATAATTTAGAAATGAGCGAAATTTACGGCATTGTTTTAGAAAATTCTGTTATAGTAAAAACTTCCCCCGATGAAAAAAGTTCCGACGCCTTTATTTTGCATGAAGGAACTAAAGCGAAACTTGTCGATCAAATCGGAGATTGGAATTTAATAAAATTGCTTGATGGTAAAACGGGCTGGATCCCAGTTAAAGCGTTTGGAAAAATATGATTTTGAAATCTGCTTTTTAATAAAGCTTTTATTAAACTATTAATGCGATTAATGCAAAGAGTTTAATGTATTTTCAGGCAATTTGATTATTTTAATTTTTCCATTCATTAAACGAACTTAGAATTTCTAATAAAATTAAACGAATATTTGTTCTATAGCTCTTTTCTCAAATATCTACAAATGCGGCTCTTTAAATTGTTTATCCAAAAAACTTTAAACTTAAAAAGTATGTTGCTTATAATTTTAAGTTAACTCTTTTATGTAAAATTGAATTTATTTGAAGTTAATTTTGTTTATAACAAAGATGAAAATTAAATTATATATTTTATGGTTATTTTTATTAATCGCGAATATTTATTCTCAAAAAATGATAGAAATAGAAAGAGGTAAAATAGAAATATTAAAATTTGATTATGATCCGGAGCTTAACGATAGTCGATTAATTGGGTTAAAAATTTCGCTTGAAGAAGGTTGGCATTTGTATTGGACAAATCCTGGCGACGCTGGAATTCCAACGAACATAAGCTTTGAAGCAAAAGAAAAAATTAAAATAAAGAATATTTATTTTCCCGTTCCAAAACATTTTGTTTCCGAAGGAATGATAAGTTTCGGTTTTGAAGGCTCTTTTTTAATTATGCTTGAATTAGAAGCTGTGGAAAAAAAGATTAAAGCGATAGGAAAAATAAAAATCGACGGTTTAGTTTGCAAAGATATTTGTCAGCCATTTGAAGCGGTTATTGAAGATACTATAAATTTTGTGGAAAAATATCAAACAGGGGAAGATTTAAGAGCTGAATATTTGAATTTCTTTTCAAATCGACAGAAAAAAATTAATAAAATCTTTGAATATAAAATTAATGAAGATAAAATAATTTTTGATGCCGAAATTAAAGAGATTAAAGATTACGATATAAAAACAATTTATTATTATCCTTTTGAAAATGGCATAATTTCAAATCCAGCAAAATATAATTTTGAATTTAAAGACGGCAAAATAAATTTCGCGGCAAAACTGAATCCATACCTAACAAAAGAAATAGACATTATTAGCGGAATTCTCAAGATCGAATTTAATAAAAACAATGATATTTCTATAAAATCGTACGAGTTAAATTTTTCTAAATCAAAATAAAAGGAGGAAAGAAATTATGTTCGAAAAACTTTTTATTATAACGGCTATCCTTACATTTTTAAGTATGATTGTAGAAGGTCAAGAAGCTAAATTAAACGAAACAGCTCCAGACTTTGTATTGAAAGATGTAGATGGAAAAGAATTTAAATTGTCAGACTTAAAAGGAAAAGCTGTGGTTCTAGAATGGATTAACTTTGACTGTCCATTCGTAAAAAAACATTATGAATCTAATAATATGCAAAGCTTACAAGCTAAATATACAGAAAAAGGAATAGTTTGGCTTGCGATTTGTTCTTCTGCTCCTGGCAAGCAAGGCCACTTTAGCGCCGAAGAAATTAAAAAAAGAACTGACAATCATAAGGCAAAATTTACAGCATATCTTATTGACGAAGATGGAAAAGTTGGAAAACTTTATGGAGCTAAAACTACGCCGCATATGTTTATTATCGACAACAATGGAACATTAGTCTACGCTGGAGCTATTGACGACAAACCTACTCGCGATCCAAAAGATATTCCAAATTCGCTTAATTACGTTTCAAAAGCTCTTGACGAGTTGCTTGATGGCAAAAAAGTCTCAACTCAATCATCCCAACCATATGGCTGCAGCGTCAAATATTGATTAAAGACTAAAATATTATTTTATGAAATAGCCGTCTTTTTTAAGGCGGCTTTTTTGTTGATATATTTTTTTTAGATAAAATCTAATAAATGAGATTTCGTTTATTATAAAAATGTAATATAGTAAAACAACTCTTCATAATTCCTAAAGTCTAAACATTTATTTTTGATTTGTTTTAGTTGAATTGAACGTTGCATAAATTTTCATAAAAAAGAAATTATTTCCAGTTGCTTTTTTTCATTAAAATAAAAAAATATTTTTTTAATTTGCTTTATTATTTATAAAAAGTAAATAGTAAAAATTAAACAACGAGGGTAGTATGTTGAAATTTAATCGCTCAAAATTATTTTTTCTGAGTTTGTTAACAATTGCCTTATTAGTTGTTGGATGTTCTTCCAGTTCGACTGTTGAGAAAACTCCAGCTAAAAAAACGTATGGCAACTTTTATCAAGGGATCAATTTAGACACAATTAAGCCGGGCAAATTTGACACTGGAAAAATGTGGACATTCGAATATCCGCCGACGGATTATTTAAAAGAAACTTACAATTTTGTTCCTACCGAGCAATGGTATGAAGAAGTAAGAATGGCCGCTTTAAAATTTGGGACTTGGTGCTCTGCTTCATTTGTATCTGAAGACGGTTTAGTTATGACAAATCATCATTGCGGCAGAGGCAATGTAACCGAAGTTACAAAAGAAGGAGAAAATTTTCACGAGACAGGCTTTTACGCTGAAAAATTGGAAGATGAGAGAAAAGTCGAAGGTCTTTTTGTCGATCAGCTTGTGATGGTTAAAGACGTAACTAACGAAGTTCTGGAAGAAATGGACAAAGGAAAAGACGAAGCTGAAAAATCAGAATTAAGAACGAAGAAGATAAAGGAATTAGAAAAAAAGTTCTCAGACGAAACGGGATTGATTTGCAAAATAACGTCGTTGTATCAAGGCGGAAGATATTCGCTATACGGATATAAGAGATATAACGACGTAAGATTAGTTTTCGCTCCAGAGGAGCAATTAGGCTATTATGGCGGCGATTATGACAACTTCACATATCCAAGATATAATCTAGATTTTACATTTTTTAGAGTTTATGACGAAAATGGAAAGCCTTTAAAAACTAAAAATTTTTATCGATGGAGCAAAGAGGGAGCAAAATCAGGCGAGCCAATTTTTGTAATAGGCAATCCGGGAAGAACAAGCAGATTGCTCAGCGTAGCTCAACTAGAATTTATGCGCGATTATTCTTATCCTTATACTTTTAGATTGGTTGACGGTTATGTAAAAGTTTTAGAAAAACAAATCGCTCGCAATCCTGAAAACGTTATGGAATTAAAAGATAGATATTTTTCAATGACCAACGCTCAAAAGGTTTATTTTTATAGTTTGAAAGGCTTAAATGATCCAATACTAATGGCTCGCAAAAAAGCTTTTGAAAAAGAATTGAAAAAAGCGGCGGAATCCAAGCCCGAATTGAAACAAAAATATGGAGAAATTTGGGCCAAAATAGAAAATATCAAGAAAGAACAAGCGACAATATTTAATGAATATCAAGCGTTTGCAATGAATCCAAACTTTTCCTCGAAGTATTTTAATATTGCCGACAAAGCGTTTTCATTGCTTGAGAACAATGATAAATTTGAAAAAGAAAAAGCCGATTCAATAGCCGAAGCTATATTTAAAGATTTCAATGAAACTAATGAAAAAGAAGTTTTAGAATTACAGCTTGATATACTTGCTTATTTGTTGGGAGAAAATAACGAGCTTGTCGTCGCTTTAACAAATGGAAAAAAGGGCAAAGAAGCCGTCGAGTATTTATTGTCGAAATCTTTCGTACAAAGCAAAGACAAAACTTCTGAAACTTTGCAAAAAACATTTGAAGATTTGAAAAGCGCTAACGATCCTTTGGTTAGATTTTTAAATGTCGCTCGAGCGAAAGGAGAATTATTAATTCAAAAATTTCAAAGCTTAAGAAAACAAGAAGAAGTTTTAACAGCCGAATTGGGAAGATTAATATTTGAAGTTTATGGAACAAGCATACCTCCAGACGCGACCTTTACTTTAAGAATTTCGGACGGAACATTAAAGAGTTATGAGTACAACGGCACATTAGCTCCTGAAAAAACGACTTATTATGGGTTATACGATAGATACTATTCGTTCAACGGAAAATTTCCTTGGAGTTTACCAGAAAGATGGAAAAATCCTCCAAAAGAATTCGATTTGAGCGTATTTGTTAATTTTGTTTCTACTAACGACATCGTTGGAGGAAATTCTGGAAGTCCGATAATAAATCAAAATAAAGAAATCGTCGGGCTTGCTTTCGATGGAAATGTTGAAAGCATAGCAGGCAGTTTTATTTACTATCCTGAAAATAATCGTTGCGTAGGCGTGGCTTCCGAAGGAATAATTGAAGCTTTGAAAAATATGTATAAAGCTAATAGATTAGTTAAAGAATTAATAAATTCTAAAATTGTCGAATAGAGAAAAAAATTTTTATTTCCAAGCCGCTCGAATGGGCGGCTTTTTTATTTTATCATAAATTATTATCATTTCAAATTTTCTTTTTTATAAAGGAGACTTTTTTTATCTTAAATAAAATAAAGTTGCATAACCTTATCGTTAAAAAAAATAAAGGATATTATATGAAAAAGATTTTCTCTATGACTATTTTCTTTTATTTATTGTTTTTTTCTTTCTCAAATTCTCAAAATCTTGTAAAAGAAACGGAGCCAAAATTTGAGCTTAAAGATTTAGGCAAAATGTGGATTTTTGAAAATTTGCCTTATGAGTATTTTAAAGAAGAATATAATTTTGAAGCTGATTCATTATGGTTCGATTACGTACGAAAAGCGGCATTAAAGTGGGTTAATTATTGCTCTGCGTCTTTTGTATCTGAAGACGGTTTGATAATGACAAATCATCATTGCGCGCGCGGAGAAATTCAAGCCGGGGCTAAAGAAGGGGAAGATTTTTTGTTAAACGGCTTTTACGCTAAAACGCTCGAAGAAGAAAGAAAAATCCCCGATATATACGTCGATCAATTGATCGTTATAGAAGACGTTACGGAGGAAATACATAAAGCAATGAAAGGCGCTAAAAGCGAAAATGAAAAAATAAAAGTTCGAGATCAAAAAATTTTAGAAATAGAAAGCAAAGCTACGACTCGATATCCTGATTTGATAGTTAAAGTAGTTTCTCTTTATAACGGCGGAAGATTTTCGTTATATGGATATAAAAGGTACGAAGATATAAGATTAGTTTTCGCGCCAGATTTGAGATCCGCAAAATTAGGCGGCGATTATGATAATTTTACTTATCCGCGATATGGATTAGATTTTTTATTTTTCAGAGCTTATGGTAAAGACGGAAAACCAATAAAGACCGATTATTATTTCAAGTGGAGCGAAAACGGACCTAAAGAAAACGAGCCCCTTTTTGTCATTGGAAATCCGGGATCGACAAAAAGATATAACACAATCGCTCAAATAGATTTTATCAAAGACATACAATATCCTATTATTGTTTCGGTATATAAAAGATTATATAAAATTTACGAGCAATTAGTACAAGAAACTGACGGAGCTAATTATAATTTAATAGCAAGATTATATTCGATTGGAAATGGGATGAAATTTTTTGAGGGAACTTTGAAAAGCGTAAATTCGGATTTCGTGTATAAAAAGAAAGTTGCGTTTGAAGAAACTTTTAAATCGGTAGTCGATAAAAAACCAGAACTTAAAAAAAAATATGGCTATATCTGGAAAGAAATAGAAGAAAGCAGAAAAAAAGTCGCTCCTATCTTTAAAGAATACTACGCTTATTCTTTATCTGGACCTCACGTTCCAATTTATTATAGAATAGCTCGCGAAGTTGTCAAATTATCTCGAGAAACAAAATTGCCTGAAGATCAAAGAAGCTCAAAATATCGAAGCGAAAATTTGCAAAAAACAGTAGAAAATATTTATCCAAAAAATATCGATGAAAAGATACAAAAAATGATTATCAATCTTCACGTAGAGTTTTTGTATGAAATGCTTGGAAAAGAAAATAAAGTTTTAAAGGAATTATTTTCAAACAAAAAAGAAGAAGAATCCTATGCGGATTATTTGTTAAACAAGTCACAACTTAGAGATTATGAAAAATATAAAAATTTGGTTTCAAAAAGTTCGGATGAATTATTAAAAACCGACGATCCCTTCGTTAAATTTATATTGTTATCTGAAAAAAGATTTAAAGAAATTTCGAAAATTTACGAAGATTCCGAAGATAAAGAAGAATATTTGAATCAGGAACTAACTCTCGCCTTATTCGAAATATACGGCGATAAATTAGCTCCCGACGCAACAAACACATTGAGAATATCGGACGGCGTAATGAAAGGGTATAATTATAATGGCACATTAGCTCCGCCATATACGACTTTTTACGGTTTATTAGATAGGCATAATTCATTTTATAAAAAATTCCCATTTAATTTGTCAAATATTTGGAAAGATTTGCCTGATGATTTTAATTTAGGAACGCCTCTGAATTTTGTCTCAACAAATGATATCATTGGGGGCAACTCAGGCAGTCCAATAATAAACGCTAATAAGGAAATTGTAGGGCTGATATTCGACGGAAACATTGAAAGTATGAGCTCGAGGTTTTTATACGAAGATATATATAGTCGAGCGATAAGCGTTCATTCCAAAGGAATTATTGAAGTTGTTGATAAGCTTTATAAAGCTAAAAATTTGGCTAAAGAAATCTTAAATGGCAAAATAATTTCTAATTAATTTTTTTAAGACTTTAAAACAAAAAGAAAGAGGTTATTATGAAGAAATTATTTTTTTTATTTTTCGCGGCTATATCTTTTAATTTATTATTGTCACAAAGTATTTACAAACCTGAAGGAATGAATATGCCAGAAAATTGGGACTCTTGGCAAAATCCTCCGTCATTGCAATAATTTGCGGGAGTTCAAGGAAATGGCATATTTTTGTTGGATAGTGGGCTTGCGACAAGAAGATATACAACCTATTTTATGGTTTTATCAAACCAGATTTTGCCGCCAATATCAAATTTAAATTGTAATGATAATTATAAATTATGTAAAATTCAATCTTATTCGCAAATTGTGGAAGGAGAATAAGAATTTTTATTTACAAGCGGTCCGTCTTCTAATTATTGGCAAAATAAATAGGTATTAAATACTTCTACAGCCGAGTATGTAACTCCAAACTTGATTCAAACTTATTATTATACAAATAATTCTGGAGGCCCAAATAATAAGATTAATTTTATTAGTTCGCCTGGGTTATATTTTGTTTCCTTTAAAGACAATGGTTATCAAAATACAAATGCAATTATAATGAATTTAGGAAACGACTTGCCTCCTTCGATTCAAACTGTAAATTATAATCACGGCGGGGTTGGGAATGATTTAAATATTTCAGCGTCATTATCGCATTATGATACAAATATTTATTACTTTGTCAGATATACTAAAAATAATTGGCAAACGTCTAATATTGTAAAAATGGATGTTATATTTGATAAAGTTATAGGCGCTATAGCCTCAGCTACAATACCTGGTCAAGATGTAGTTGGCGGAGAGGGGAATCAATTCTACATATTTGGATCGCCAGTTGATGTGACTAATATTGAAGGTTTGCAAGATTGGGAATACGATTTATATTCTGTCGTTTATAATAATAATAATAAACAAAATTTTGTTCTTCCAGTGGAGTTAGTCGGATTTTCAGTTAAAGTTGTGAATGGTTATCCTTTGCTTAGTTGGAAAACGATTAGCGAAATTAATAATTGGGGTTTCGAAATCGAAAGAAGAACAAAAAATAGCGACTGGGAAAAAATAGGTTTTGTAAAAGGATCTGGAAATTCCAATAGAGAAAATTACTATGAATTTATCGATAGAAAAGTTTCATACGACGAATATTCTTATAGAATTAAACAAATTGATTTTGATGGAAAATTTGAATATTCAAATATACAAACTGTAAGAATAGATTTGCCTGAAGAAATAGTTTTAGAACAGAATTATCCAAATCCATTTAATCCAATCACAAATATTCGATTTGCAAGTAAAATAGAAGGAAATGCGAGTTTAAAGATATTTGATATGTTTGGCAGAGAGATTGCAGCTTTGTATGAAGGCAGAATAATTGCAAATAAAACCTACAATTTTGAGTTTAATGGATATAATTTGTCAAGCGGAACGTATGTATATAAGTTGTCGATTAACGATAAGTCCTTGATTCGCAAGATGTTATTAATTAAATAGTTTTGTAAAAAAAAATAATTTCGGATGGTACTTTTTCTAATTTAGATTGTATAATTTTATAAAAAGATATTTAAGTTTTCCCTCTATAAAATCCATCCCTCGCCCCTTAAAGATACGTCGCTCTCTTTCCCCGGAGCGACGTTTATATTTTAAATTTGATTTTTAAACTTTTCTTAATCAATATAGATAGTTTAATTTGATAACTTTCGTATATAAATTTTTATGAGGTAGAAATGAAAAGAGCGTTGGGAATTTGCGTAGGTTCAAGTTCTATAAGCGGAGCGTATTTAGAGAAAAAAGGGGGAGCTGTTTTTAAGATAAAAGATTTTAATATAAATCATAATGGTAATCCCAAAAAAATACTAAATGAAATATTAAGTCTTGGCGATTTTGATTATTTAGCGGCGACCGGAAGAAAATTTAAAGATTATTTAAATTGTTCGAAAATTAGCGAGCCTGAAGCGGTAGAAATAGCTTTAAAAAAATTATCGTATAAAGCGGAGGCCTTAGTTTCAGCTGGCTCCGAAAATATTATCGCATACAAAATAAACAATAAACAGGAAATAACTACCGCTTTTACCGGAAATAAATGCGCGTCGGGAACTGGAGAATTTTTTTTGCAACAAATTAAAAGAATGGGACTTACGTTGGAAGAAGCTGCTTTGTTTGCCGAAGAAGGGGATCCATATAGAATTGCTGGTCGTTGTTCGGTTTTTTGCAAATCTGATTGTATTCATGCTTTGAATAAGGGCATAGCGAAAACTAATGTTTTGGCGGGCCTTTGCAAAATGATAGCCGATAAAATTTTGGAGCTAATAAGAAAAACTGAAGCTAAGAAGATTTTGCTTATAGGAGGAATTTCGAATAATAAAACTGTCGCAGAATTTTTAAAAGCTGAATATCCAGATATCTTTATTCCTGAGGAGAATAATTGTTTTGAAGCTATTGGAGCAGCTTTTTACGCTTTGGAAAAGGATACTGTATACGATAAAATTAATTTTTTTATTGATGGGAAATCGTCATTTGAAATCTTGAAACCATTGAAAGACTACGAAAGTTATGTCGACTTTAAACAAATGAATTTAGGAAGGTTAAACGAAGGGGACGTATGCGTATTGGGGCTAGATGTCGGAAGCACTACAACAAAAGCAGTTTTAGTTAGAATAAAAGATAAAGCTATTTTAGCTTCGGAATATTTAAGAACAAAAGGGGATCCAATTCAGGCGTCAAAAAATTGTTACGAATCGATCTTAAGACAGGGAGGAGACAAAGCTAAAATTATTGGATTAGGCGTTACAGGCAGCGGGAGACATATTGCAGCAATGCATGCATTGACTGAAGGAGCTATAAATGAAATTACCGCTCATGCTTCGGCAACTCTGTATTTTGATCCGGAAGCCGACGTAATTTTTGAAATTGGCGGTCAGGATGCAAAATATACATATTTAACAAACGGAGTTCCGAGCGATTACGCTATGAATGAAGCCTGTTCGGCTGGAACAGGAAGTTTTTTAGAGGAGGCGGCTGGAGAATCTTTAGGAGTAAATTATTTGGATATTTGTCAATTGGCTCTAAAAGCAAAACATCCGCCTAATTTTAGCGATCAATGTTCAGCTTTTATATCAAGCGATATAAAAACGGCATTGCAAGAAGGAATTTCAAAGGAAGATATTGTCGCAGGGTTAGTTTATTCGATTTGTTTGAATTATTTGAATAGAGTAAAAGGAGCGAGACCGATTGGAAAAAAAATTTTTATGCAAGGAGGAGTTTGTTATAATAAAGCTGTTCCAATCGCTATGGCTGCTTTGCTTAATAAAAAAATAATTACGCCGCCAGAGCCTGGCTTAATGGGAGCTTTTGGAGTAGCTCTTGAAATAATTAATAGATTAAATCTCGGTTTGATAGAAGAGAAGAATTTTGATTTAAAAGAGTTAATTGAACGCAAAATAGAATATGATTCTCCATTTATATGCAAAGGCGGAGCGGAAAAATGCGATAGAAAGTGCTCAATTAACGTGTTGGTAATTCAGAATAAAAAGTATCCTTTTGGCGGAGCTTGTTCAAAGTATTATGAGATTAAAACGAGAGCGTCTAATGAAAAAAATAAAAATTACGTCGCTTTGAGACAGAAGCTTGTTTTTGAAAAATATCTTGCAAAAGACGATGAAATTCTCGTTCCGAAAAAGAATATCAAAATTGGTTTGTCTAAATCTTTTTTTGCAAACACATATTATCCTTTGTTTTATAATTTCTTTAAATTGCTTGGTTTTGATGTTGTTTTAGGCGATGTAGCCGATAAAGATGGAGTCGAAGCAAGACTTGCTCCATTTTGTTTTCCCGTAGAGCTTGCTCATGGTTTTGCTAAAAATTTAATTGATAAAAATGTAGATTATATTTTTATTCCGCATATTGTAGAGGTAACAGGCGATAAAAATAATTTTTACAACAAGACTTGCGTTTTAGCTCAAGCTGAACCGTTTTATATTAAAACTACGTTCCAAAAACAGCTGAGAGAAAAAAATATTAAAATTTTATCGCCGCTGATTAATTTGTCAAAATCAAAAGAGGAAATTTTTAAGGCTTTTATTGCATTGTCTAATGAACTGCAATTTTCTAAAAAGGAAGCTCGCCGAGCTTTTGACAAAGCATTTGCAAGTTTTACGAATATGTTTAACGAGTTTAAAGAGCTTGGCAGAGAAGCTTTGATTGACCTTGACAAAAATCCGAATAAGTTTGGAATAGTTCTTTTTGGTCGCCCATATAATGTGTTTGCCGATGAAGCTAATTTAGGAATACCTCAAAAATTTTACTCGAGAAATATAATTACCATACCGCTTGATTTTTTGCCTACAGTAGAGTTGGAATCATATAGGCACATGTATTGGGGAACGGGAAATCAAATTTTAAAAGCCGCTCGATTTGTTAAGAACAAAAAGAATTTATTCGGCGTTTATGTCACAAATTTTAGTTGCGGTCCAGATTCGTTTTTGATAACATATTTTAGAGACATAATGGGCTCAAAGCCTTCTTTGACATTAGAATTAGATTCGCATAGCGCCGACGCTGGAATTACTACAAGAATAGAAGCGGCTATTGATATCTTCAAATCTTATTTAAGATTGTCGGACAAAATTAAGGAAAAAGAAAAAACCGAAAATTTTAGAAAAACTATTTTTATTTCAAAAAATCAAATACAAAATTCAGATGGACAGATATTAAATTTACAAAGCGAAAAAGTCAAAGTAGCCATTCCAAATATGGGAAGGTATGGTTCGCAAGCATTTGCCGCAGCATTTAATTATTTTGGCATTAATGCCGAAGCGTTGCCTCCGTATAAATTAGAAGATTTAAATGCAGGAAAGAGTTGCTCGTCTTGCAAAGAATGTTTGCCATTAATATTAACTGCCGGATCGTTGACAAATTATTGCGAGAATTACAAACGTTCCGACGAAACTTTGCTTTATTTTATGGCTGAAGGAGACGGACCTTGCAGATTTGGTCAATATAAAATATTTTTAGAAGACTTAATAGAAAAACGAAAAATAAGAAACGCGGCAATTTTATCTTTAACCGACGAAGATTCATACGGCGGATTAGGGACAAATTTTACAATAAGAGGATGGACTGCGATTACAATCGGAGACGTTTATCAAAATATTAGAAATGCGGCTCTTGCGTTAGCACATAATAGAGAATTTGCTCTGGAAGTTATAGAAGTTGAGTGGAATAAAATTTTAAACTCTTTAAGAAACGATTCTTTGAATGGAATATTTAAACAACTTAAAAAATCGGCGCTTGAACTCAGAAAAATAGAACTAAAGAGCGATATTAAAAAAGCTAAAAAGATTTTTCTAACTGGAGAAATTTTTGTTAGAAACGACGAATTTTCCAAAGCAAATTTGCTTGATTTATTGGCGAGAAAGAATTTTGTGGCAAAAATAGCTCCAATTGGAGAATATGTCTATTACTCGAATTTTATGGCTCGTTTTGAAAAGGATAAAAAATATTCATTAAAAAACCAAATTGTTTTTATTCTTCGAGATGTAATTCAAAAATATATTGAATATAGAGTAAAAAAAGCTTTAAACTTAAGCGGATTAGCCGACGAGGAATTGTTAGATATGAATAAAATATTGAAAAAAGGATCCCAATATATTTCTAAACATCTGGCTGGCGAAGCAATATTGACTGTGGGAGCAAGCTTAAAACAAATTGAAAAAGACGTTTGCGGCGTTATTTCAATCGGTCCTTTTGGCTGTATGCCTTCAAGAGTCAGCGAATCTATCCTAAATGCCGCATTTGCCGATGGGAAGAATTGTGATAGCGAAATTTCTCCGATGCCGTTTTTAACTTTAGAAACCGATGGAGGTCCTTTCTCTCAATTAGTCGAATCAAAAATTGAAATATTTATGTTGCAAGCCGAGCGTAGGCATAATTATAAATACTCTACTAATAAAGAATTTTTATATATCAATATCAAAGAAGATTTAGATCTTTTAACAAAAAAAGTTGCGAACAAAACAACAAAGACGACTACAGATTAATGGGACAAAATTTACTATTGCAAGATTTAGCGGTTATATTTGGCATTTCGCTTCCTATTATTTTTATTTTTAATAAATTAAAATTGCCGGCTTTAATTGGTTATTTAATTTGCGGATCGATTATTGGTCCTAACGGTATTGGTTTCATTTCAAGCGGGGAACATCTTGATTTTATTTCTAATCTAGGCGTTATTTTTTTATTGTTCTTTATTGGGATAGAATTATCAATCGACGACTTCTTTAAATTTGGAAAGAAGTTAGTTTTTATGGGTTTTTTTCAGTTTATTATCACGACTTTAATTTTTGCATTAGTATTTAATTTATTTCATTTGTCAGTTAAAACTTCTTTTTTTTTAGGAATTCTTGGAACTATTTCAGGTACGGCTGTTTTTTTAAAATTGTTAAAGGACAGAAATGAGTTGAACAGTCCGCAAGGTAGAATCGGATTGTCGATTAATTTGTTTCAAGACATAAGTTCGCTGGCAGTTATTCTTTTAATGCCTCTATTAAGCGAAAAGATAGAGCCGACAATAGAGAAAATCGCCTTAAAACTTCTTTTAGCGCTATCTCTTTTGTTCTTAATAATTTGGGGCGCTAAGTTTATATTTCCAAAATTTATTTTTCAGCTGGCGAAATTAAAAAATAGAGAAGCTTTCACAATTGGCATAATTTTGCTTATATTTGTTTCGGCATACTCCACATCTTTAATTGGTTTGTCTTTAGCTCTGGGCGCTTTTATTGCCGGCTTAGTTTTATCTGAATCAGATTATTCTTATCAAATTGTCGCCGACATACTTCCTTTAAAAGACGCTTTTATAAGCGTTTTTTTTGTTTCTTTAGGTTCGATGTTTGACTTTAATTTATTTGCAAATTTTTGGCAAACTATAGTATTACTTGCTCTTTTAACAATTATATTAAAAACATCTATTATATCAATTATAGTTAAGTTATTTAATTTTCCCGCAAGAGTTGGAATCGTGACAGGTCTTTATCTGGCAAATATAGGCGAATTTTCTTTTGTTTTAGCTTTAGAAGGATTGAAATTAAAAATTATAAATAATGAAGTTTATTCGATTTTTCTTTCAGTATCGATAATTACTATAGTACTTTCTCCTTTTCTTTTTTTTCTTGTTCCTTATTTTTCCAAAAGTTTCGCTAAATTGGATCAATTAATAAAAGATGAAAAAGCAAATTGTTCGCTTTCGTCTCATATTGTTATTGTAGGCTTTGGAGTTGTCGGCAGAAATTTAGCTAAAGTCTTAAAAGAAACCGGTTTGCCATATGCTGTCATAGAATTAAATCCAGATATATATCGTTACTATAAAACTTCGGAAAATATGATTTTTGGCGACGCGGCTCGCTATGAGATTTTACAAAAAGCTTGTTTGCCTCAAGCAAAAGTTTTAGCTATTACTTCTGGCGAAAATTTTTCGATTCAGCTAATATGCAAGCTTGCTAAAAATTTAAATCCAAATTTAACGATTATTGCTCGTACCAGATACGTTTCTGAAATAAATTCTTTAATAGCTTCCGGTTGCGACGAAGTCATACCAGACGAATTCGAAGCGTCAATACAGATGTTTTCTCGCGCTTTAGCTCATTATCACATACCGTACAATGCCGTTGCGCGAATCGCAAATTTGATTAGAAAAGAATCTTATCTTATTTTGAGAGAAGACGAAGCTGCCGCTCTAAGTAGAATCGACAAGTTTTTAGCCGAAGGTTTAATTGAAAATTATTTTGTCGATTATGACAATCCTCACGCGGGAAAAGCTATTGGAGAAATAAATCTCAGAGCTCGCAGCGGGGCGACTATATTGGCAATTGTTCGCGAAGGCAAAATGCAAATAAATCCATCGGCAAACGATATAATTTATTCGCGCGACGTTTTAGTTCTTTATGGAAATCACGACGCAATTGAAAAAGCCATAAAAATTTTGGACGGAAACGAATTCGATTTATAAGTTAAAAAATTAAATTATCGAATTATTATTCTTTAAATTTATCATTTTCTAATACTTATTAAATATATTCTTTAATTTTTTTTAAATTTTTCTTAATAAATTTAGCGATCAAAAAATATTGAATTAAAATTTTAAATTATGAAAAAAGCGCTTCATTTATTTTCAAACATCAATTACGCATGCGGAATTAGTCGTTTATTAAAGGTTATATTTTCTAGTCAAAATTCCGATTTTGAACATTACGGCTTGTTTATTGGAGGCGAAGCTTTAGAAGATTTCATTCAAAATTTTAATGGGCGCATATTCAAGTATAAAAATGAATCTTTTCTTTTGCAAACTTACGAATGCGCTTCGTTAGCAAAAAATTTGCAAATTGACATTATACACGCTCATACAAGACGTTATGATTTAATCGCTCGCATTGTAAAGGGCTTTGTAAGCGAAGTTAAAACTATAACTTCAGCTCATTATTTTTCAAACGATAGAAAACTTTTAAGTTATAAGGCTGATAGATTTATTGCCGTAAGCGAAAAAATCAAAAAAAACTTAATTAAAAATTATAATATAAGCGATCAATTAATCGACGTTATCTATAATCCAGTCGATAAAAGCTTATATAACCCGCGTATTAATTTATTGGAAGAAAGAGAAAAACTTAAAATTTCCAGCGACTTTATTATAGCAAGTTATATTGGAAGGTTTGTTTACGATGTAAAGTTTTTAGATATAATCACAAAGAATATGCAAAATATTATATCCAAAAATAATCGCGTCTACTTTTTGTTTGCCGGCGAGGGAAAAGATAAACAAATGTTGCAAAAGGAAATAAAACCTTTTGACAAAAATGCAAAAATAATTAATCCAGGCAAGAATGTAGAAAGTTTGTATCAGATCAGCGATATTATAATTGTTCCTTCGCCAATCGAGACATTTGGTTTAACTGCTATTGAAGCTGGATTATATTCAAAAGCTGTGTTAGCTCACGAAAACGGAGCTCCCGGAGAGTATCTAATTAACAATCAAAACGCGGTTTTATTTAATGAAAATAATTATGTGGAAAAGTTTTTAGCGCTTGCTGAAAATAAAAGTTTAAGAGAAAGGATAGGAGCAAATTTAAAAAAGTATGTCGATTTAAATTTTAACGAAAATATCTTTTTTGAAAAGTTAAAAAATTCTTACGATCGTTTGATTGAAAAAAATTCTTTAATCAAAAGATAAATGAAATAAGGATGACAACGAAGATAGCGCGGCAGAAGTCTTCCCGGCTCTTGAAACAGCCGATAGAACCACTCAAAAGGAGTATTTGTTATCCAGTTAGGAGCAATTTTAGTTTTACCAGCGATAATATCAATCAAGTTGCCGACAGTTAAAATAACCGAACAGTTTAATTTTTCAAAATTTTCATAAGCCCATATTTCCTGTTTTGGCATTCCCATTCCTACTAAAATTGCTTCTGGATTAGAGTTATTGATTTTATTTATTAAGTTAGAATCTATGTTATAGCCATTATGCCAGCCGACTACGTTTATATTTAAATTTTTTAGTTTTTTTACAGCCTGGATTAAAATCTCTTCTTTAGAGCCTAATAAAAAAATTCTTGTTTGATTTCGAATAAATTCTTCTTTAAGTTCAAATAAAAAATTTGAATTTATTCTAACTTTATTTAATTTTTTTTTAAGTAAAATTTTTGCGGCGTAAACGACGCTGATGCCATCGGGAATAATGTATTCGGCGGAGTTAAAAGCCTCTGAGAATTTTTGATTTTTTTTAAGCAAATAAATAGAGTATGTGTTCAAACAAAAAAAACAAGCTTTCTTTTTGCTATTTATGCAATCAAATATAGCGTCGTTCAATTCTTCTTTTGAAAAAATATTAACAAATGAGCCTAATAAAAATAATTTCATAAATTGTATTAAATCGTCGGAAAATTAAAACTTATTTTGCTAAATTAAAGTAATAAAATTAAGAAATATTTTATGAAATAAAAATTTATTTAGAAAGAGCTAAAAAAAGGAATAAAAATATGAAAATTAACGGCTTAAATGTTTTAGAAATTGGACCAAAAGAAAAAAAGGCAATAATTTTTTTGCATGGATTTCCATATAATTGGAGAATGTGGGAAAAGCAAATAGAAAGATTGTCAAAAAAATACCGATGCGTAGCATATGACATAAGAGGCTTAGGCGAAAGCGAAATCGGCGACGGTCAATATACAATGGAAGGTTTTGTTGAAGATTTGATGACAATTGTTAGCGAATTAGGTTTGGAAAAACCAGCGATATGCGGCTTGTCAATGGGAGGTTATATTTCTCTTAGAGCTTTGGAGAAATATGAAGAAAAATTTGGAGCCGCTATTTTATGCGACACTCGCTCTAACGCCGACGACGACAACGCAAAACTAAGAAGACAAAATGGAATTATTAAAATTAATAAAGAAGGAGTCGAGAGTTTTGTAAAAGAATTTGTCCCTAATACATTTGGCGATTTATTTAAGCAGGAAAATAAAGAAGAATACGAACGATGGTTGAATTTATGCTCTTCTTCTAATTCGATTGGAGTAAAGGGTTGTTTGTTGGCTATGTTGGGTAGAACTGACACCACATCTTATTTGCCTAAGATAAATTTGCCTGTGTTGGTTTTATGCGGTTCATATGACGCTTTAACTCCGCCAGAATATATGAGAGATATGTCCGCTAAAATTAAAAATTCAGAGTTTGCTTCCGTTCCAAGAGCCGGGCATATGTCGCCAATTGAAAATTCTGATTTTGTATCCGACGCAATTGAAGGATTTCTTGATAGAAGATTTTAATTTTTATTTATAGCTAATAAAGAAATTAGAAATTTTATTTAAAGAAATTCCGCAAAAAAAAGACTTGATTTTAATTTTAACTTTCTTAATATTATAGTAATAAAAAAAGGGAGTTTGCTCGAAAGAAATTGCTACTATTTTTTGATTAAAATTTAGATATTTAAAAAGTTAAAACAAATTTATTGGTTGTATGAAAAGCAATTTTTTTCGAGCTTGTTTAATCTTAGTATTTTGCTGTTTAATATATAGCTCCTCGTCTTTATCTCAATACATAGATTATAAAATAATAGAGTCAAATCAAAACATTTTGATCATAGAATATTATCCAAAAGTTCTAATTGAGGACTTTCAAATTGATGGAATTCTGTATAAAAGAATTAACTTAATTAATGGAATCGATGATGAAAGTTTGTCTATAGGTTATCCTGAGATTCAAATAAGAAAATTTTTAGTTGGAGTACCTGGCGAAAATCTTTTTTCTTTAGATTATAAACTCGAAAACAAAAAAACATACGAAGCTCGTCTTACGCCTAAACCTAAAATAGTAAAAGATAAAAATAAATCAGAATTAATTGCAAAGTATTCTGAAAGTGAAAATTACAATCAGAGGGTCATTAAAGCAAATGTTAAAAGTGGAAATTTTTTTATTTCGCGCGATATTCCAATCATTGAAATAATTGCCGCTCCGTTCGATTATTTTCCCGGCGAAAATAAGCTTGAGATATTCGAAAAAATTACAATCGTTATAAGATTTAATAAAAGAGAGAATTTAAACTCGACAATAGTTTATAACGATAAGTTGCTTGACGCTGCAGTAATAAATTATAATATCGCAAAAAAATGGCATACAAGAAAATCGTCGCCTAAAAAATTAAACTCTTCGGTTCTTGCAAATGGAATATGGCATAAATTTTATGTCGAAGAAGAAGGAATTTATAAAATAACGGCAAAAGAGCTTTTTGATCTTGGATTTAAATCGAGCGACGATCCAAGAACGATAAAAATTTATAACAACGGCGGCTATCAATTGCCAGAGAATTTGAGCGGGGACAGACCAATCGATTTAGTAGAAATAGCAATAATGGCAGTAGGCGAAGAAGATGGGAAATTAGACGCCGATGATTACATCTTGTTTTACGGAAGAAGTCATCATTTTTTCGAGCCGGCAAAATATGATTATTCTATTCTGAGATATTTTCACCCATACTGCGAAGAAAACTATTATTTTATTACTTTTGGAGGAAATGCTGGCAAAAGAATGTCGAAAAAATCGTCGCTTCAATCGGAAAATTTTTTATTGCAAACTCAAACAAAAGCTTGCATAGGTTTCGAAGAAGATTTGCAAAATAGATTTCAAACAGGCAGAATGTATTTAGGCGAAGAATTTAACGTATCGAATCGCTCTAAAACTTACATTCATTCAGTTAAAGGCAGAGTTCCATTTTCTGAAATGTCGTACTTCATAAGTTTTGTTAATTCTTCCCCTCAAAACATAAATTTAAATTTTTATGAAAATGATAATTTGATAGGAAACGCCTTCGCTCAAGGGGTTGGTTTTTCCGATCAAGCAAATTATGGAAATGAATTTAGAGGTTATTTCTATTATTTTGGAGAAACTAATGAAGATAGAAGCGTTTTCAAAATCTCTTACGATGCTAATAGGGTCGAAGACAAAGGCTATTTAAATTATTTCGAAATAAGATACTGGAAATATTTGAAAGCTTATGGTAACGAATTAATTTTTTATTCAAACGCGTTTCGAGATACTATAATTAAATATGATCTTTCGGAATTCAATAATAGTCATAATCTAAGAATTTTCGATATAACAAAATATAACGACGTGAAAATTATCGACAGAGCTTCAATAAGCGGCGGTCAATGCTCTTTTTTAGCTCGAGAAAACGACATCCTTATGTCAAAATATATTGCCGTTAATGAAAACGGATTAAAGAGAGTAAAATCTTACGTTAAAGTTTCGAACTCAAATATAAGAGGCTCTCTTGCCAACGCTAAATATGTGATCATTGCTCACAAGAATTTTGCAAATGCCGCTGAAAAGTTAAAAAATTTTAGAATAAATCATCCAATTGCTTCCCGTAGAATAAGCTCTGAAACTTTTTATATCGACGAAATTTTTAACGAATTTTCCGGCGGGATGGTTGATCCAGTTGCTATAAGAGATTTTTTGCGTTATGCATACTTAAATTGGGAAATTAAGCCAGAATTTGTTTTGTTGTTAGGAGACGGCGATTATGATTCCAAAAATCGAGAAGGCAAGAATAATAATTTTATTCCAACGTATCAAACAGAAAACTCGTTAAGCTATGCCGACTATAGCTATTGCAGCGACGATTTTTTTGGTTGTATTGTGGGCGGTTTTATAGACAATATTTTAGATATTGCGATTGGAAGGGTTCCCTGTAGAACAAATCAAGAAGCATTAGATTATATTAATAAAGTAATTAAATACGAAACCGATAAGAATTTTGGTTTGTGGCGAACAAAGGTAGTTTTAATAGCAGACGACGGTTTAACTTCAAAAGGGAACGACGGTTCATTGCATACTTCGCAGTCAGAAGATCTCGCAAAGTATTATATACCAAGCTGGGCGAATATTGAGAGAATCTATCTTTCAGCATATCCAACTGTAGTTACAGGATTAGGCAGAAGAAAGCCGGAGGCTGCGAAAGCAACAATAGAAGCGATGAATAATGGAGCTTGCGTAATTAATTTTATTGGACATGGAAATCCAGACGTTTGGACTCATGAAGTTATTTTTGAAAAAAACTCTACAATACCTCAGCTAAAGTCTGAAAAATATTTTTTCTTAACGGCGGCCACTTGCGATTTTGCTCGTTTTGATGTTCCATCGGAACAAAGCGGAGCTGAGATGCTGCTTGTTAAACCAGATGGGGGAGCTATTGCTTTAAGTTCCGCAAATAGGGTGGTATATGCTGGGTTGAATGCGGCATTAAATAATCTTTTTTATTTTAATTTGTTCAAAAGAAATTCAGACGGCAGTTTTTCTGAATTAGGGAAAGCTTATCTTGCGACAAAGCAATTGAAATATAGCAGCAATGATAAAAAATTTAATTTTCTCGGAGACCCTTACATTAAAATACTTTTGCCAGAAAGAATAGCGACGATAGATTCGATTCAAGGAGTTAATTTACAAAGCTCGTCAATTCAGCTAAAAGCTTTAGGCTCGTATAATTTGAACGCTTCGATAAAAGATTCGATAAATTCCATAGACATTAATTTCAACGGCGAAGCTATTATTTCAGTTTACGATTCGGATGTGCCCCGTTTCTTTTCTGATATTAATTATACTGTTTATTATCCTGGCGGTTTGATATACAGCGGAAGAAACACCTTGAAAAATGGCGTCATCGCAAGTTCTTTTCGAATTCCAAAAGATATAACTTACAGCGGATTAAACGGATGCGTAAAAATTTATTTTTATAATAATGAAATCGACGGAGTAGGTTTTACGCGCAATGTTATAGTCGGGGGTTCGGAAGATAATGTGGAAAACGATGGCAAAGGTCCGGATATCTATATTTTCTTCGACAATGAAAATGATTTTCAAGCCAACGTAGTCAATTCAACTTTTTCTTTAATTATCAGACTTAAAGACGAAACTGGTTTGAATACCACTGGCGCTGGAATTGGCCATAAAATAGAAGCGGTTTTTAATGATAATAGAAATAATCCGATTGACTTAAGCCCTTATTTTATTGGAGATTTAGACGCAAATGGCAAATCGGGAAAAATTATTTATCAGATAAAAGATATGCAGCCGGGCAACTATAAAATCGAAGTAAAAGCCTGGGATATTTTTAATAATTATTCTATAACTTCTCGAACTTTTACAGTTGTTTCAGAAGGAGAATTAGTCATTAAAGATTTATTGGTTTATCCTAATCCGATAACAAAAAACGGATATTTTACTTTTCAGAGATCCGGAACAAATTTGATTGATGTTACAATTAAAATATTTTCAACAAGCGGCAGATATCTTCAAACTATAGAAAAAAATATGATCACTGACAAATTTGTAAAAATTTTTTGGGATGGAAAAGATAGAGACGGTTCTTCTCTTGCTAATGGCACATATCTTTACAAATTAATTGTTAGAGAAATTTATTCTCGCAAAACAAAAGAATTATATGGAAAGCTTTCAATTGTTAGATAAATTTATTTGTTTTTAAAAAAATAGGAGATAGAGAATGTTCTTAAAAATCGTAAAAGTCGCTGCGATTTTGTTATTTGCTAATTTTTCAATTTTTTCCCAATCCAGCAAAAAAGGCGTTGAAACAACGGCAGTTCCTTTTCTTTTGCTTGCTCCAGATTCAAGAGCAGGCGGAATTGGCGAATCGGGAAGCGGATTAGCTGATAATTCCGCGGCGATTTTTTGGAATCCTGCTGGAATTGGCTTTTTAAGAGGCTCGGAAGTCAGCTTTACTCATTCCAATTGGCTTCCGCAATTCAATCTTGATTTATTTTATGAATATTTTACTTTTAGAATGTATTTGGAAGAAATAAATGGAAGCGTGACTTCAAGTTTGACTTATATGAATTTTGGCGAATTTGTAAGAACCGGAGAAAACGATCCGACGCCGCTTGGAAAATTTAAATCTTTCGATTTAGCTTGGACTTTAGGATATTCTACTCAACTTTCCGAAGATTGGGCAATAGGAACTAATTTTAGATTAATTCACAGCAGACTCTCAGACAAAGGAGCCGGACAAGAACAAGGCAAGGGAGTTGCAACTTCAGTTAGTTTCGATATAGCGGGAATGTGGAGACCAGGAGAATTGAATATTCCATACGTTGGAAACTTAGGCAACAAATTTTCTGTAGGTTTAAATATAAGCAATATCGGACCGGAAATATATTATATCGATCAAGCTCAAGCCGATCCTATTCCCACTAATTTTAGATTAGGTTTTGCTTATGAATTTTTTTCCGACGATTTTAATTCTTTAGTCGGAACGATTGATTTCAGCAAACTTTTAGTTCACAGAGTTGATATTGACAGCGTAGAAATTCCTGGCCAGCCCGGAGTTTATCAAAAGGTTAGAAAAAAACGCGACAAGTTCTATAAAGCAATTTTTACTTCCTGGTTTGATCAGCCATTTAGAGAAGAGCTAAAAGAGTTTGTCGCTTCTATGGGATTAGAATACTGGTATGGTCAACCGCAAGATTTCTTATTTGCTCTAAGAGCCGGGTTTTTCTATGAAGATCCCGAATATGGCAATAGAAAATTTATGACCTTGGGAGCTGGCATAAGATACGATATTTACGGTTTTGATTTTAGTTATATTACTACTTCCATATTCAAAGGCGGAGAAAATCATCCTTTGTCCGAAACTTTGAGGTTTACAATTTTAATGGGTTGGGGAGCTCCAAAGAGAGAAAAAAATATAACATTACCGCGCGGAATTTAATATGAAAAAAATGTTTTTTGTTTTGTTTTTATCTTCGATTTTATTTGGTCAATCCGCTTCGATGCAAATTGTTCCTTTTTATAAAAGTAAATTTTTTTCAAATTCAAAAGTTTTCGATAAAGACACTCTAAGGATTTTTGCCTTAATGGTTCAATTTCAAGAAGATAAAGACGACGCAACCACTGGAAACGGCAGATTTGGCGCTTTGTATTCTAAAGATTACGGAAATGAAATAATTGATCCCTATCCGCATGATAAGAATTACTTTGAGTCAAAACTCCTATTTGCCCGCAACTATTTTTATAAAAATTCCAAAGGAAAACTTTTTATAGATTATAAAGTTTTTGACAGCGTCATTACTGTTTCTAAAATAATGCGCGATTATTCCTCTCCTCCAAAAGTAGACGATTTAAAGCCGACCGCAAATTTTGCGCAAGAAGTTTTCCAAATTTTCGATTCTCTGTATTCGTCATACGATCTTTCAAATTACGATATGTTTATAATTTTTCATGCGGGCGTCGGAAGAGATATTATAATACAAGGTCAAATTAATATCGAGCGAAACATTCCATCGGTTTTTTTTAACGAAAAATCTTTGAAAAATTTCTTCGGAGAAAATTTTCAAGGCTTTAGGGCAGGCAATCGCTTTATAAAAAATATCGCTATTTTGCCTGTTACTGAAAACAGAGAGATTTCTACTTTAAGCGGCAAGGTTTTGCTTGAAATAACTAATAACGGCTTAATTTGCGCAATGATTGGAAGCTTTTTAGGATTGCCTGATTTGTACAATACTGAAACGGGAACAACGACTATAGGCAGATTTGGCTTGATGGATGTTCAATCAATCTTTTCTTACAATGGAGCTATTCCGCCAAATTTATCCGCTTGGGAAAAAGTTTTCCTTGGTTGGGCTCGTCCATATGAAATAAGAGATACTGGTTTTTATAAAGTTAAATCTCATCTTAATCCTGCTTTTGAACCTGAAATATTAAAATTAAAAATTACCGACGACGAATATTATTTAATAGAATGCAGAGTTCGCGACTATTACAACGATAATTGTTCTGTCGTTTTTAGACTGGGACAAACTGAAGCGGTTTTGCGAAATCTTACAGACGAAGAAATTAAAAGTTACGATATATCAAAATTGCGCGGCGTAATTGTCGATATTGACGAATTTGATTTTGCTTTGCCCGGCGAAGGAATACTTATCTGGAAAATTAACGAAAGAGTTATTCGCGAAAGAATATCGCATAATAAAATCAATGTCGACAAAAACAATAAAGGCGTAATGTTAATCGAAGCCGATGGGATTTTTGATATCGGAGAGAAATTTAGAACAATTTTTGGCGAAGAAGTTTTTGGCGAAGGAACTAAAGAGGATTTCTGGCATAAAAACAACAAGGCAATTTTTTATCGCAATATCTTTAACGACGATTTTCGTCCTTACGCTCGACTTTCATCAGGCGCGCGAAGTTTTATCGAATTAAGAGATTTTTCGCAAATTTCAAGTTTAATGTCATTCAAATTTTTGAAAAAACAAAATTTTGTTAAAACATTATTTGAGGATAGTTTGTTTGCGGCTGTTTCTAATTTTAAAGCTTTTCCCGTTTTTGAAGAAAACCAAATTTATATATTTAACGATCGAAACTTATACGCCTTAAATTTGCAGAATAAATCTCTTGAAATTGTATTTGAAAATTTTTCTTCTAATTATCCAGCTTATTTAAAAGCGATAAAATCTTCAGCGGAAGAAATTTACATTGTCGGTTCTTACAACGACACTTTGAATTTATTAAGACAAATTAAAAACGGCAATATATATACATATAAATATAAAATACAAATTCCAGAAACCTTAAGCT
>Ga0308407_1000399_pt1 | contig 32467 bp, 15 predicted proteins | sample HotsprSampleMSe2_FD_203476 | JGI IMG/M metagenome (GOLD analysis project Ga0308407, IMG submission 203476) | Hot spring phototrophic mat microbial communities from Mushroom Spring, Yellowstone National Park, Wyoming, United States - 20060911_MSe2 ...
TGGATTTGTGTTGATTTTGGCTAGCTTTTCCGCTTCGTGGGTAATTTTTATGCCTAAGCTCAATCAGTACTTAGAAAAGGTCTCTGATTTTACGACTTCAGAAGGCTTGAATGTAACCAGAGCATCTCTAAGCCTTTCTAAAACCGAGCAAGATCAAAGTTTAACAGAAGGCAGTAAGATAGAGGAGCTCGCTTTAGCTTTAGAAGCAAAAAGAATAGAGCTAGAGCAGAGAGAGAGTGAACTTTCGGCAAAGATGGGCGAGCTTAAATTTTTAGAGCAGCTAATTGAGGATAGACTTGAGGCTTTGAAAGCTTATGTCAACAGGGCAAAAGCTTTAGAGTCGGACCAAAATCAAGCAGAGAGGTCAAAAATTGAGACTCTAGCAAATTTATTTTTAAGTATGCCTGTTCAGCAAGCTGGCAGTATTTTAGCGGGGCTGGAAAACGATGTAATAGCGGAGATCTTAATTAAAATGCCCGAAAGACGTTCAGCAGCGCTTTTAGCCCAACTGCCCCGAGATAGGGCAGTAAAAATTGCTAAGTTAATGGCAGAGTTTAAAAATCCTGCCGAATAAGGTGTTATCGAAAACTAAATTTGCAATCTAATAAAACTTCTGGCCTCCGTTAATTACTGATTTCAATCATCTCATCAAGTAAAATATTTATAAAAAATTTAGTTACTTTGTTGGTTTAAATATAAATATAGTTTAAAATTATAATAGAACGGTTAATAATGGCAAGCCCAGAGCTTTCACAAAAAAATTCAGATTTAGAAAAGTTGGCGGGTGAAAAACCGGCAATTAAAGAAGTGGTTACTCTATTTACTCCTAGTTCACGAGAAAGCCTTGAAAGGTTGGAGCCGGAACAAGTCACTAAGCTGTTAGAAAATTTAGCTTCTTGTTTACCAGATATTACAAGTGAAGCTTCAATATATGTTGCGCAGAAAAAGAAAAGGCCAGGTGAGGAACAAAAAATGGACCACCCACAGAGGGTAAAAAATGTTGTAAACTCTCTGGTCCAAAGGTTAGCAAAGCAGGTCGCCGAAGGGGAAATCGACATTAATACAGCCTGTGAAGTGCTTTATATTGCAGCAAGGTATCGTTCGAATCCGCACACTGTTTTAGCGATAATGAAAAAGGTCAAAGATATTATGGGATCAGCCACCACGGAAAAAGTATTTGGGGCAACTGAACAGCTTTTTGAGTTACACAGATTTTACTTAGATATGGATTCTGAAGCCATAGAAAAGGCCATAGAAGAGGCCAAAGTACGGCGGTGTGCTGGAATGAGCTTAGATGGTTATCCCTTGGATTTAAGCCAAGTAATGGAAGTGTTTGAGCTGACTGGAGGTTCCCTCGATCAAACTAGCAGTTTTTTTGAAATTGCCCAAGATTTATGGGTTAGAGACAGCGGCCGACTAACCTTTGGATTTTTTGTTTATAAAATGCTTGGGAAATATCGAAACAACATTCATGAATTCTTTCGTGATACCCAGTAGATATTCACGGTTGAGCCTTGGACAATCGACAACGAAGAATAGGTTAAAGCAAGAGACAAGGGCATAGTAACATCAAGTTGCTTTTGGTATTTTTAGCTAAACCAAAAACTGATTTTAAATTGCGGCTTAATCTGATGATCGCTTAAGGAGAAGTCAGCGTGTCCAGCGGAATGTCATAGATAACTAAAATTTTAAACTTATAGTTTCAAGTGCTCCAGCCTTTTCCTTACTCGTAAGGAGATTTGCGTGGCGGTTTCATAGGTTAGCTCTCGCTAAATTTAAAATATGCTTTTCTTACGCCTCTTTTTGGAAAACTTTTAGATCTAGCCATTTTTGGCCTCCTTTTATTTTTTAATTACTTTTTTTTCAGAGTCTTTTACTTCAAGTGTAATTTTAGATGTTCCAAAGTCAATCTTTGTTTTTCAATGTAAGATAAATTACTAGTCCGCTTTCTATCAATTTTTTTGTATTTTTAAATCTCTCATGCTTTCCGAATAACCTTAGCAAAGACAAAAATAGAACCCTACATAAAAATTAAAACTTAAGCGCTTCTCGAACTAGCTTAACTTTCAGAAAAGTAACCCCGGAGCTTTTTAACTTAAAAAGCAAAAGAAGATTCAGCCAAAAAAATTCTGACCCACCTCTTGCACCCCAACCGACGCGAAATTATATGTTTAAATGCTTAGTTATTACTTACCAGTATTTAACACTTCATGGGCCTCTTCTGGAAACAACGCTTCTGATCTTCTTGCAATCCAAAGTAGCCTACCAAGTGGAGGGGAAGAGTCCACCGAATAACCACTTTGTAAAGCATCTGTTGGAGTAACGTCATCCCGCGCGCCGATATTTGATTTCGGTCCCTGGAAAGATGGATTTTTCCACATAATTTGAATTTCTTGAGTTGAAATCCTAACAATTTTTACGATTTCATCCTCGAGCAGATTTCCTACTCCATACCAATCAATGATTTTGGTAACTAAAATAAAGAACCCAAATGCAATCTTTGGCGGCAAAAAAAGGCTTTTTCCATTTCTTCTAAAACATTCAAGAAATCAAGTTATAGCATCGGCTGACCATTATTGGTTTTTTTGTATAAATTAACCTCCCCGTGGTTTGGTGATTCATACAAGAGCTTCCCTCCCGCTAGTTTAATCTTATATTCACCAAATGATTCCAAAGTTTTGTCTTCAACGTTTGATCCCAACTCTTGGGCTAGCTTTTCTAACAGACTTCTCAATCGAGTTTCGAGAAATCCCACAGGCTAGCCAGGGGAATCAGTGCCAAAATGTTTTAGGCCCAACAATGCAAAACCATATTTGAAGTAAGGACTTATGATAAGTGCCCAAGGCCATCTTTCTGGGTTATCTAGAACTCTTTTTGAACTCCAACGTTTTGAGTTCTCTATTCTCCGACACACATATTCAAGTAAGTGGGGGGGAACATCAATAAGGATCAGATCTGCCCCATCAGCACGCTTTGATCCATCAGGGGTTGGAATCAAATTTGAACCATCTGAAAACTCTTGACTTTCCATCACATGGATAGCTACATCAATAGCGCAAAAACCAACTAACCACCCAAAATGAAACGTAGGCGAACGGGTTGCTGATGGGGCAAGATTCGGATTAACTTCAAAGAAAATTTTCCCACCCTGATGAAAATAAAGCCTCAATACTTTAGCCTCAGGCACCAGTCCATGAACCCGAGCGGCATCGATAACATAAGTTAAACCAGTTAACATTTTTAACAGCTCCCGATTTTGATGGATTAGCTCAGTTAGTGGAGTTAAACCACTATAGGAGCGTATAGTATCTACGTATGATTGAACTTCCCGACGGCCCCTTAAAATATCTTGACTTATGTTTCTTCCGCTCGTTTGAATTTTTTTTTGGCTGTCATTTTCAAGCCTAAACTGATATAAGATCATACTAAATGCAACTAACAACTTTCTGAACCTCGTAGCGCTTTGAATGAAATCCTCCAACTCTCTTACTTTTTTTCGAGAATTGTCTATTTGATCAAGCATTGTCCTTCCTAAAGGAAAAAATTCGACTGCCTCTAATTCGCTAAGTAAAGATAAAACTTGATCCTCCCTGCAATCACAAATTTCACTATATTTTTTTAGGGCAAAATCAAATGCGTTTGATATTACTTCTTGGGAGGTTTTGTCGTTTTTGTAACCCCAGTCTTTATAAAATCTATCTGGATGCAAGAGGCTAGTCAGGAATTTGAAATACCTACACAAAAAACCCTTAACTTCTAGAGGTGGCAAGCTTCGTAGTGAGCGAAAAAATCTTAGGTTTAAAAAATTGTGAAAAGGAACTTCGGTAAAGCTGCTTTGTAGGCCAAAATCATACCCACTCTGCGATAAATGTTTGAATGTTTGGTAGCGTTCAACATTCGAAGATGTGTAAATCCTGTACTTTTCCTCCAGTGCTTTTAATCTATCCAAGGCCTCGCTGAGAAACTCTGACTCAACTTTTGGTGCAGAAAAACTACCTGTTTCACCTGTATTAAGCAGGCCTTGCAAGAAAAGAAGGAACTTGCTTAGGTAGTAACTATTATCCACCATGACCTGCTTTCTAAAATTGTCGAAATTTTCAAACAACTGCTCTATTTGCCTTAAATCGGTTTCATAGGCATCTAATTCAAACTGAAACCACCTCGCCAAGAATTGGTTTAATTCTTCTTCTGACGACCTTAAAATCCAATCAAATAAAGAATTCAAGTCACTTAAACTAAGTTTTAAAGATGAACACAACCCTTCACCTCCAGAATTGAGCACTTTCTTTAGAGAGCCCACAACAGCCTTTAACATTTCGACCCTAGCCTTATCACGATATATCCGGCGGAAAGCTTCAAAATTAAGGAGACTAACCACTAAGGGATTAAAAATTTCCTGTTTCTCAACTGGCACTAAGCTGACCTCATCGACTGATAATTTACAATTAGCGATCATTAAAGCTGTTTCAACTAAATTATAAAACTATCTCAAAATAAAAACAAACTGACCATTTGTTTTAATTAAGGTTGTAAACACTTTAGGCTTCCAATACTCTAGCAATAAATTAGTCGCAGCCCCTTAAGAATTAGATTTTATTAAAACTCTATCTATTCTTAGGGCTCAGTTTTAACCTTTGATATACATTTTTAAAACATTTGCGATTGCATATTGATATTTTAGTTATTTTGATAGTAATAAAAACTAAATAATTTTAGTAGAGTTAGAAAATGATAGATCTAACTCTTTACTTCTAGGATTGGAGTATTGTGGAAAGTCATTCAACCCCAAAGAAGCTACGACCAATTTTAAGACTAATTTTCTTCAATTTAAGGCACTAAGGATCTGGTGGCTTTCTATTAAACACAGGCTGCGACCCAGATTTGTTTCGCCAAGGTATACTCGTCCTGAAATTTTCTTTTTATTTTGCCCTGCCTAGAAGCTTACAACTTGAATTTTTTGATAGAGCGGCCTGAAGCCGATTTTCTTTTGATATCCTTTTCTTTTCTTTTTCTTAAAAACTATTATTTTTTTTCCTTTAAACTCTCCCTGCAGCTTGAAAACTAACTCTCGCTCTAAGTATGGCCTCCCTACTGATAGTTGATTATTTTCCATCACTGCAAGGACCTTTTTAGTTTTGAAAGAGTTATCTCCTAAGTTATCACAATCGCTAAGATACGACTTTGGAACAACAAGGCTATCCCCCTCTGAGGCAATAAATTGTTTTCCTGCCAAGCAAAAACACACAAGCTTTTTTGCAACATCCACACCACCGCTATTTTTTTCTTTTTTTTCTCCTTGCACCCTGCTGGAACTTAGTTTTTTTTTGCTCTCATCTCTTGCACTGGACTCTGACATTTTTAAACGACAGTTTAATAGTTTATCCTTTCAAAATCTTTTTTGCAAATTAGCTGTGAAAGTAACAGGTGAATATTTTTACAGGTAGTATGGTATAATAGCATCGGATGACTCAGATTAGGATATTGGTTGCAGAAGACGAGCAATCGATATCTGAGTCGGTTAAAAAATATTTAACAAAACACGGTTATCTAGTTAAAACCGTGTCTAATGGAGAAGAGGCCCTCTCAGAATTCGAGGTTTTCAATCCCCACGTAGTAATCTTAGATGTTGTAATGCCAGAGCTCGATGGGTATCAGGTTTGCAAAAAGCTTCGCCAGAAAGATGATTATGTAGGAATCATTATGTTAACTCAGCGTAGTGATGAGGTCGACAAAATTCTAGGCTTTGATTTGGGTGCAGACGACTATCTACCGAAACCTTTCTCTCTCCAAGAGCTTCTGGCGCGAATCAAAGCGCTAACAAAACGCCTTTATAGATCCAAAGAAATCGCAAAATATGTAAATGAAGATCTTGAAATAGATTTTGTCTCGTATGTTGCCACGAAAAGATCGATGCCTTTAAACTTGAGTCCCAAAGAGTTTAAGCTTCTGTACTACCTTATCTGTAACAAAGGTCAGGTGATCAGTAGACAAGAGCTTCTAGAGGTTGTTTGGGGCTATCCCTCATCGCAAATAGCAACCCGCACGGTTGACAACCACATAGCGCGTTTAAGACTAAAACTTGAAGACGATCCCAACAACCCTAAGCATTTATTGACTGTGCACGGGGTAGGGTACAAATTTGTAGGTTAGCTGTAAGGCCAAAAGCTTACCATCCATCAATTAAAAATGCTTAAAAGCTTTTAGCTTATCCAAGGTGTCCAACTGTTCAAATTTTTAAATTTTTAACAACCCTCTTTAAACCCACAAAAAGGTTTTCTGATTTTTAGTCTCGGTTAAAGTGGATACAGCTCACTACTACCAAAACTTTCAGTTTGTATGTTAGTATCTAAATGTTCTTTGAATAGTGCTCAGTTAGATGAGTCATGTAGCAACTCAAACAACCACTCCTGCTTTAAAACCTCACGCAATCAAAAGAGGAGCCGAGCACTCGAGAATTGAACAATATGCACAAACTTTGCAAGTGGCCTCGGCTGGGGCCAAGTTAGTCGAGTCCCTAAACCCACCAGTAGATCCTATTAACTTAGGCGTCGACCCAGACGGCGGTTTAATTAAGTTTAACGGCTCTAAAATCCAACCTGATACAGCCTCTCCGGGTTTGGATTGTGCAACTAAAAGAAGCTGCGCTGTTTGTGGAGGCTGCGGGCAAAAAATAGACTTAGTAAATATCGCTTCAGGCAGGGAGAAGATTGAGAAAGTCAATGCGGCAGAGCTAAAACGAAATGAGACGGCAATCCGATACGTGCCCCCAAGCAACCTAAATTTAAACGACTATGTTAAGTTAGCCAAGGATGATTTCGCGGTAGCAAAATCAATTAACCCGACACCTCCAGATCAGCCGGGTTTGCTAGGGCAAGTCCAAGAGGGCTCAGCAAGCACAGATCGATCACCTGTCCCGCCTTTAACTCAAACAGATCCAAACTTTCCAACAGTGAAAGATCCAGCAGCTATTCCCACTCCTCCCTTAGATGTTACAGCCCCAGCTAACCCCCTCCGAAAACCAGAAGACGTTGTTCCATCTCCCGAGCGAGTTACCCCTGAAACAACTTTTAGGAAGCCTCCAGTCACTAGTCCATCTTCATCTTCAGCCCCGTCTAAGTGCCCATTTAGAAATGTAGTCTTAGCAGGTGAGCGAGCAATGCGAGATTTAGCTCAGGGAATTCGTCAGTCTGTTGAAGATTTGAAGCACAAATTTTCCACCGCAGTTGTATTTGTTAGCAGGCAGGTAGGATTAACTTCAATAAATCAAGAAAAGCTTGCAGAAGAGTTGCAGTTAATCAATAATCAATCAATCAATGATCAAAATGATAAACTAGGCACAACCCAAGGTGCTTCATATGTTTCAAACGGAAAAAGACCTGAAGCGCAGGATGGTCCGAAATCTATTAAAATCGAAGATGCCATCGCAGCAAGTCAGGTAAATCACACCACCGACCCAGCAAAGACTGTGAGTGTTATGGGAGGTCGATCGACTATTACTGATCGCGTAGTGGCAGCTAAGTCCAATAACGCAGCCTCTCAGGCTCTTAGTCTCTCATCCACATCAGGCAGATTAAATCAAGTAGTAGCAGCTAAGTCCAGTAACGCAGCCTCCCAGGCTGTTAGTCGTTCACCCACATCAGGACGTTCAAACCAATTTTTTGCAGGGTTTTTGAGTTTAGGTGAATCTTTTAGTGAAATCAAAGCCGCTGTATCAACCTTTTATAATTTAGCGGCTAATCCCTCAAGTGCCTCAGCAAAACAGGATCCACAAATAGTAAATCACCAAGCTAATTCTCAAAATATCTCCTCAAAAGCTGCTTTAGCAGGAAGCACCTCTTTCCCACAGCTTCAATTGGGGCAGGAAACTTCAACTAGCTCGCCTGTCAATCCGATCCCAAGCAACTCTGCTGCCATGCCAACTAATCCGGTAATTTTAAGCCGTGCTAGTGCTCCAAGAACTAATCAAATAGTGCAAGCTCCTACCTCAGCTGGAGCTAACCCAAGTAAAACTGCAAACCCGAGAGCTTCAAACTATAATTTGTCTTTAAGACGAGTCCAGCCCGATACAAGAACTACTTCTTATCTTGCGCTATCCCCGCGTTATATTACGCCATCCCCGCGCCGTGCAGCGGTTGTTGGAAATTTAGAAAATTGGGCTCCTAAGCTCCTTTCATCACTGAGCAACCGAATCGCTCAATTAACAACAAATTTACGATTTGCTTTATCAAGGAACTTTGCTTCAACTACTTTCTTAAACTCATCAAGGCGCTTTGCTATTAACGCTTCTCAAGCAAATCAGCTTGTAAGAAAGCTTCAAGCCATAGCACAATCGCTAATGCGTGCTTCTAGGGAGCCTATTAAGCTATTTAGAACAGTCAAGTTTAATCCAAACGGTCAAGTTCCAACAGCAACAAGGCTAAAGTCAAACAGGTCAGTGTCGGAAGCTCTGGCTAGGGTGGTCAGTAAAATTAAATCAACAATCGAACCAAAGCGTATTGATGCTACAGAATTAATCCAGAAGCTGAATACAAGAGTCTTAAATTTAAGGCAAAAAATTTTAGCGGCTTTTAAACCACTAACTTCCACACTAGCTTTATCTAGATCTATAAAAGCTACATCAAGAGAAGTGCAAGCTAGTTTAAGCAAAAAAATAACTGAATCTTTACCCAGGCTTAGATTTTTGGTAGCGCAGCTAACGAACTTAAAAGCCAGGCAAGCTTCTTTCCAACTCAACCGAGCTAGCTCAAGATTTAGAATTTTAGCCTCAATCTTTACTAGAAATTTAAACAACTCTGCAAGGTCTTTAAGGGCTAGTGCACGTTTTCTGAAAATACAAGCTAAACTTAATTTAGCTTATTCAACAGCTCAAAGTCTGAGGCGCAGTTTACTTGCAAGGTTTTTTTCGCTTCAGCGAAGGCTTTTAGCTGCTAAGGTTAATACTGCTCGTGCAATCAGATTCGTCTCTCAAAGACTATCTTCCGGAGCAGCTTTACGAGCTGGTTTGTTACAACGTAAAATTACTTTGCCTTCGCTAAAATTACGTGCAAGAACACAAAAATTTGCAAAGCTAAAACTAAGTCAAAGTTGGCACAAGTTGCTTGAGAGGGTTAAGTTAGCCGGCAAAACCAGTCAAGCTAAAGTATCTCATTTTAGAAAAGTGCCAGAAACCCCGCAAAAAGTTCACAAATCTTTAAGCTCAAACGCGCAGCCAGGCGGGTGGCAAAGGTTGATGCTTCGCAAGGACCTACTAGTCAGGTTCAAGAGTGTAGCTCAAAGGTTTCTGCCTTTGTTGTTCCGAGCAGTAAATTTAATTACTCGTTCATCTCATCAGCATCCATTTTGGTTTTTCCTTCTAGAATTGGTTCGAAGGAGAGATAAGAAAAAAGATTGGCTTAAAAATAACAAAGTATTTTTAGCGCAGTTTTTATACATTTTTAGCTTGATATTAAAGCAGTTGAACAAAGCAGGTAGGGGGGTAGAGTCATTAAGCCCTCAGCAGCTTCTTGCGCTGGTTAGAAAAGCTCTCAGTAAAACTTTTTCCCAGAGTGCTCAACAACCTCAGGTTGTTTCAGCTAACCAAGCTAAAGGCTCGAAAACAATTTTTGCAGTCAATAAATCCGCCACGCCAGACAAAAATTTATCAATATTTAAGGCAAAGATTTAGGCTGGAATCTAGGCTAAATACTAATGTCTCTTGAAAAAGTAGAGGATTTAAGAAAACAAAACTGTTTACTGGTTGTTCGCTGAATATTACAATTTAGGTCACTATGAAAACAAAGCTAAGTTGGTGCTTTATTTTAATGGGTTTGCTATTTTTTGGCGAACTCTTTGCGCAAAGGCTTTGTCGTAACAACTCTACCGGTTTTGTTAGATGGGTTTCAGGAAACTGCCCATCCGGTTTCACAAATATCACTAACTCTGTTAGATCTGAGTATTTAAGAGCTAACTCTGTCACAACAGACAAGATCCAAGACGGTGCAGTTACAGATGAAAAGATAGCTGGTGTATCAGCTAGTAAGGTTGATTTTACAGGCTGGACCGCTCCAACTGGCTCTGTTAACTCAGCTTCAGTGGTTGATAACTCTCTCACCGCTGATGATCTAGCTGATGATGCTGTTGGTACAGCTGAAATTCAGGACGGCGCAGTAACAAACCTTAAAATTAACATAGACACCGACGGACCCCTACCTTATCACACATTTTTAAGCACTGTAAATCTTACTGGTGCAACAGGCACAGGATATATACCCTTGATTGGCTATAATTTAATCCCTCAAGCAACAGAAACTGGCCTAACAGCAAGCGCCCAAGCATTTGGCTGCTTTAGCGGAACTATAACGGTCGTTTTAGATACAGCGCCAGGCACTGGAAATTCCAGAACATTTGAGCTTAGAAACGGAACTACACCAATAACTGGTTCTTCTATAACGATCAGTGGCACCAATAAAATCGGCTCAACAAACGTTAGCTTTATACCACTTCGTGCTAATTTAGTTTTGCATGCTGCGGTTTCTGGCACGCCGGCACCAGCACGAGCTACAATCTATTTCGTTTGCAAGTAATTAGGTAAAAACTTAACCCTGGCTTTAAGGGCCAGGATTTCCCCTTCTTCGGTGCTGGCCTCTTGGTCGCAGCCTCTTTAACATAAAAATAATTTCATTATTGCTATAACCTTTCTTATTATTTTTTATTAAAACTCAAAACTTCGTTGCATCCTCTTTTTAGATCCTCTCTTTTTAGGGGGTTATTGGTGGCATCCTGTTTTACTGAAGAGTTTTTTCTCTTCTAATCCTTAAGCCCTGCTGTATTTGCAAGAGTTTAGATTCAAAAAAAGCTATACAAACTGCCAGGGTTGCAATGAAATAAGTTTTTAGTTACAGCTGCAGTTAAACTATTTTTAGGCAGCCTATTTTCCCCTTAAAGCCAAACTTACTCGCAAGTAAAGTCTATGGTTCGAACTGCTTAGAAATAAAAGCTATATTGATTAAGTAATTAGCTAGTCCTGAAACTTTTAAGAAAACTTCCTCACTCAGACTTTTAAACCAGCTGGGGCTAAAAATACCTGGTAAATGTTTACCTAGCTTTCTCCTGCATAGAGACCAGCCTAATTGCAGGTCATCCCCATTAAATCCTCAAAGCTGCTACAACTACCCAAATATTCGCAAAATGAGTCTTTAAAGCTTCTAATTCCACGAATCTGTTTTTTAAATCTAGTTTTTTCGCTGCAACGAGTTCTCTACTTCGCTCAATAAAGTTTTTGGTTCTAAACAGCAAAGTGTCTGCCGGTTTAAACCTTAAAAACGTTGTCTACCTTCCTTAAACCTTTAAATTCATATTTTCGCTCACCGCTTCTATGCTGCCAGGTAAACAATAACCTTCCTCCCTCCCTTTCAGCTTCGCAGCCCCTATTTTTGATGCTCGTCCGCAAAAAGCATTTCAGCTGTCTCGGAAGTGCGTGAAGAAAAAACAGCATCCGAAAACCCCAACCTAAACACTACCTCGCCGGAGTTACTTCTAACTTTAACAGCATCACTACCTTTTAATACCTCAACCTTAGCTCTCTCTTTTGACATTTCCAGTACGCTTTTCCCATCTATCTGCACTGCCTTAAATTTATATAAATAAAAACTTCTGCTAACTTGATCTCTAGCCAAAGCATAGACAACGTCATTTTCCTCCTTGACAGCCAGAACCGCCTCTTTTCCTTCAGTCTGCTCAGTTACGAACTTTACAGCTAAAAATGCGTTTCTCAACCCTGCATAATCCCCCAAATTCGCTGAAACACTATCATCTTTAAACCTAATATTAGTTAAGCTTTGCGGCTGCAATCCCCGCTCTGTTAGAACAAAAGGCTTGCTAAATGTAAGACTTCCATCTCTGCCCAGATTTACCGGAAGCTTCAAGCTTCCTTCAAGCTTAAGAAAACCCCTTAAAACTAATCCATCATTAGTTTGAACAAATTTCAACTCCAACCTCTCTCTCGAAATACCTAACCTATCTGCCACAACTTCTTCCAGTCTCTTAATCAAAATTTTAAGCTTCATATCACTTGAATTAAGTATAGAAGAGCGGCTAGAGTTCAGTAATTCTCCGCACCTTCTATCAATCTCTTCCAGTAAAATCTTAAAACTGGTTGCCGGTTCTTTAGGAGGTATTCCCGCTGATCGTGCAGCCAAAAAGAAACTCTTGTCAACCTCGCGCTTACGTACATTTAAATCCTCAATCGCTCCACCACTCGATTTGCCGTGTAAAAAACCTTCAGCTTTCCCTTGCTGCCCTCTATTAGCTAAATCTCTCTCCTGCTGATCTTTTTGAAACTCTGCTTCAAGATTTTTATCAACCACCCTTAAAATTAATTACCCCTCTAAACGGCATCTGAAAATTTTGCTAATCTGCTTCAATAAATTTTTTTCTTTAACTTTTTAAAGCGTACTTAGTTTTGGCCCTTAAAGCCCTCGAAACATACCTAGCTCTCCTTCCAACTAGCCATTAATCCCTCGGCAAGCTTTTTCGCTTTATCCCCATTCCTAAAAACTAAAAAATTAAAAGCCATCACCAATATAAACAAGCCACAGTGGTAAACTTTCTTAAACTCAGATAAACTGTCAAAACAGCTTTTGCCTAAACAGTCCTAAGTCGCAAAAATCAACTGCGATAACTTGTGCCATCCCCCTAAATCATCAAGTCAAATTTATCGAACATGCTCTAAGCGAACCATGCTCAAAAAACTCTTTCTTTTATTTATGTCGACTCTTTAAAAATGAAGCTTTCATCTTTTCAGTATATAAGCGTTACACTAAAAAATTTTAAGCAAAGTTTTCAATAGTCAGAAAAAGTTGCCTTACATATCTTGTCATTATCAAGCTAGAAAGCTTAAATTTCTTCAAGCTGTCAGCCTTCAACTTCAGTAACCCCGAAAGAGTTGGCGAACGGGCTACAAAAGCACAATACAAACTTTCTTACCTCTTTAACAGGTTTCAGTTTGAGGCCTGTTTGAGTGTTTGGGCAGTCAAGATTATTACAGAATTTTAAAAATCCAAAATAGCAGTCCTTAAGTAATTCAATAACCCAAACTCAGCCGCATTACCGAAATAAAAAGCGGACTTTGGCCTAAAAACTAAAAGTTAAGCCGCAGAAAAATTTTTCTTGATTTTTGTTTCCCAGTTAATCTAAACTTCTTAATCAAGAAAAACTATGAGCAGAAAAATTAGCTTTTCAGGTATTATTTTAGCAGGTACTTTGCTCTTTTGCTCAGATCTGTCTGCGCAAAGGCTTTGTCGAAATAACTCCACTGGCTTCGTTAGATGGGTCTCAGGAGACTGCCCATCCGGTTTCACAAATATCACCAACTCTGTCAGATCCGAGTATTTAAGAGCTAACTCTGTCACAACAGCAAAGATCCAAGACGGTGCAGTTACAGATGCAAAGATAGCTGGTGTATCAGCTGGTAAGGTTGATTTTACAGGCTGGACCGCTCCAAACAACTCTGTTGCTACAGCTTCCATTCAGGATGGTGCAGTTACAGATGCAAAGATTGCTGGTGTATCAGCTAGTAAAATTAATTTTACAGGCTGGACAGTGCCTGCAGGAGCTGTTGTATCAAGTTCTATTGCAACAGGTGCTGTTACCTCAGCAGCAATTGCAGACGGCACAATAACAACTGACGATGTAAACCAAATCGACGCAAGTAAAATCGTAAACCTGCCAGTACAAGGAGGCAACATCGGTCCGAATGCTGTAACTACGCCAAAATTAAAGAATAACGCTGTTAATGCTGCTAAAATCTTAGATGGCGAGTTAAAAGATATCCACTTCGCCTCAAATGCTAACATTGCTTTCTCTAAGTTTCAAGTAGGTTCCGGTGCAATATCAGCCTCCATGATAGCCAACAATGCCGTAGGCCAGTCAGCACTTGACAATAATGCAGTAACTCTCACTAAAGTTGCGGATAATGCTGTAACGTCGGATAAAATATTAGACGGTACGATAGTTGATGCCGACATATCTCCGGGAGCTCAGATAGCATGGTCAAAAATTAATAAAGGCTCTGGAGTACCAGGTTCAGCCCTGGCACTGAACGCAGTAGACGGAAGCAGGCTTGCTGATAATGCTGTAACGACAGATAAACTAACTAACAACGCTGTAGGGGAAGCTGACCTAGCAGATAACGCAGTAACAACTCCCAAGTTAGCAACAGGTGCTGTTACCTCCTCAGCCATCGCGAACGAATCTATAACAAATGCTGACATTGCTTCCGATGCTGCCATCGCAGTTACAAAGTTTAGTTTCACTAGTTTCACCTGGCCTAACAATAGCATTGTTTCCTCATCAATTCTTCCTAATTCAGTGAGTGTAGACAACTTAGCCGATGAAGCTATAACTGTAGACAAACTTGCCGATAGTTCTATTACAACAGCTAAATTTAATGGCGGAGCGGTTACTGCAGCAAAATTGGGAACCAATGAGGTTGTAGGCACTAGTAACATTGGGGATAACCAAGTGGGCTCAAATGCGCTGGCACCCGAAGCAGTTACTACAATAAAAATAGCAGATCAGGCTGTAGATACTTCGGCTTTAGGTTCTGGTGCAGGCACATCAGCAAAAATAATAAATGGAGCAATAACTACACAAAAACTTGCTGACAATGCAGTGCAGTCGGCTAACATAGCACCAAGTGCAGTTACTAATTCAAAAATAAACCTTACAATGGAACCAGAGGAGATGCCTTATTATACATTTTTAGCAGTGACTAATACTCTAACACCACCAGCAAGCACGCAGTATTTATCGATAGTTGGAACCAACCAGTCGTTAAGCACGACATACGTCCCTGTCACAACTCAAGACTTTGCAAACTGCACCCAAGGTTACTTGAGTGTAAGATTAGATACTGCTCCAGGAGGGAGTGACAGCTGGATATTTGATCTCAGAGATCAAGCGGGAAACGCAATATTCAATTCGACAGTAACTATCTCAGGATCTAGTACTTCGGGTGCAACTTCAGCATTTACCATACCTACAGCTCCTAATGATGTTACGGGGTTTTCTATAGGGGTAAGTAGTACCGCATCAGCACCCACCAAAGCAACAATATATTTTATTTGCAGACCCTAACTAGGGTTTTAAGCAGCTTCACGTAGCATTGAAAGGGGGTAATGGGGCATAAACATTGAGGCCTTCGGGTTAATTAGATTGCTTAATTAATGCTACACCTAGGTAAAGCTTTAGCTAGGAAAAGGTTGGTTGGAAGTATCAGTGAGCATAAATTTGAATGATTAGTGCGTTTGCGTAGGGGGAAAATTGAAGAGCTGATCAACATAGTTTGGCCATATGCATCTAAGGTTAGCATTTTAAATTTGGTTTTTATCGACCAGGAAAGTTTTTTAAGCAAGAAAAATCGGTATTTTTATTTTTAAAAGTCAGGATCCCAGTTGCTAGTGCGGCTAGGGACATATCACTCGGGTGGTAGATCGTATCTATCTTTCTCCAAATTAAATCTAGTTCGTTTCCTGCGCTATACGGTTTTTAGGCCTAGCCTCCCCTAGCTGTAACAGGCAGCATGCAAGCGGCCCATAGTGTTTCGTGAGCTACTTAGCCTAAAGTGACTCTAACATTTAAAAACTTTGGTTTTTTTAAAGATATTTTTTCATTTTAACTAAACTCTCCAAGGAATTTTCCGCAAGCAGGTTGCTGCACACTTTGGGCCTAAATTTAGGTGTTTCACATAACCTGTTCCATCTTATCGCTATCAAACAATGCTAGAACCTGATCTACTAAGAAATTGACTCGCTCACCCACATTGTTAACGAAAAATACCAGAAATTTGAACTAAAATTGATTTTTGCCCCAGCAAGTAAAATAGCTTAAAGTGAAAATTTTAGATGGTTAATTTTCAACGATCTTTAAAAAGCTTTTTTTAACTTAAGCAAGAAACTGCCTTTTTTCAAAACAGGCTTGGCATCAAATATCAAGTAGTCTACCAACAAGGTTAGAGACAACTACCGGAGCGGGAAAAGTTTCTGTGCAAAGGTTATTTCGCTAGCACCGGGAGAGTGTAGATAAAGTTAACGCAATGAATCAGAGTGCTAAAATTTAGTCCTTACCCCTACAAGATTAAAAACCAAGCTCGATTTACTTAATTTGATAAAAATCATCAGTCAACCTTTAATTGTTAGTTACTTGTATAGGAAAGAGCCTACCCACGAATAAAACTAAGCTCTCAGAGTCGTGCTCTTAAAAAAACTTTTTCAGCTCAAAAATTTTTAAAAAACTATCTTGGCTATTGAGAATTAGCTCCTTTTTCACTAGTTTTGGAAGCTGGGCTAAACTATCAACTTTAATCTGAATCTATTAAAAGATCGCCATCTTATGAAACACCTTTTAAATAGTTGAAATTTAGCTTCTTAAGACCAAGCACTAAAACTGCTCTAAGCTTAATAAAAAATCTTCGTGCATCACTTTTCAATTTAAAGCTCAAGCGCCTTACTTCCATTGACTTAAGCTTCAGCATTGGCATCAGATTAAATAAAGCAATTAAATGAAGCGATAAGTATTGAAAAAATTTTCAAAAAATGCTCTTTAAAATTTCTGGGCTGCTTGCTTAGTTTGAAAATTCAAGCTTTTTTAAAATCTTTAGCATCGCAAGCTACCCTACCTGAACCTCGCTTCTTACATTCCAATTTAAAAACTCTCTAGTTTGGTTTTTCACGCCTCTCCACTGCCACTGGTTCTGTTAAACTGCTTTAACCTCCATGGTCAACTAGCACCACCAATAATCCTGAGGACTAGGGCACTTTTAGCTTGATACAAATAAACTTGACTGGGTAGGAAACCTCTGGGTATAAAAAATACTTGTTAGGCTGCACCACGTATTAGTAAGTTTTACCTCAACAATAAGACTAAAAAATGAGCGTGTTAACAAAATTTAAGCGCCCTGTTAAGTCATACTTTTGTATTGCTTCAGTTCTCATCCAAAATATTAGCTTGAAAGAGCATCCTTGCGCTTGAATTTTATATGCTATCTCTGAATCCGGCTTAGATTAGCCGTTTAAAATTTAACCTCCTCTATGCACCCCTGTGGCAGTTTCCTCTCTAGATAAGGGAGTTCCGATAAAATTCATAATTTACAAAACTCAACTAATTTTCGAATTTTTAAACATACTTAGCCTTGAATTCCATTTTATCTAAACAGAACGTTGCTCTTATAAACCTAGGAAAGTGTTAGACACTACAGACAAACCAATTTTTAAAAGACCCCAATCTCAGCCCCAGTAACCTACTTACACGATTTTTGGATAGTTGCCTGACATCCTAACCTCTACTCTCGATCAATTAGCACTAGATGGCTTTGAAATCCCGTCTTTCAAAGATGCCAGTTTATCAAATGGTTTACTAACCTAGTAAGAAATCCTGAAAATCTTTAAATCCCATCTCACCGGCCCTAAACTCGTCCTTAGTCGAATCAGGCCAAATCTTCGGGGAAATCATAGTTTGGCTCAAATTTCTCGTTGAAACTCTAAATGGCTATCCTTTCACACATCGTTTAAATTTAAATTTAGATTCGCATAAGCTCTCTTGAACCTCTTGGAGTACGTTTTTGAACAGGCATCTCTTGGCTTAGCAAAAGACCTCTCACGCAAGATTGGTTAAAGTAGCGGGCAAAATGTTAATCCTAAAAAACTTTCACCACAAAAAATTTTTCTTGATTTTTGTTTCCCAGTTAATCTAAACTCTTTAATCAAGAAAAACTATGAGCAGAAAAATTAGCTTTTCAGGTATTATTTTAGCGGGTACTTTGCTCTTTTGCACAGATCTGTCTGCGCAAAGGCTTTGCCGAAATAACTCCACTGGCTTCGTTAGATGGGTCTCAGGAGACTGCCCATCCGGTTTCACAAATATCACCAACTCTGTCAGATCCGAGTATTTAAGAGCTAACTCTGTCACAACAGCAAAGATCCAAGACGGTGCAGTTACAGATGAAAAGATAGCAGCTGGTGTATCAGCTGGTAAGGTTGATTTTACAGGCTGGACTGCTCCAAATAACTCTGTTGCTACAGCTTCCATTCAGAACGGTGCAGTTACAGATGCAAAGATAGCAGCTGGTGTATCAGCTGGTAAAATTGATTTTACAGGCTGGACAGTGCCTGCAGGAGCTGTTGTATCAAGCTCTATTGCAACAGGTGCTGTTACCTCAGCAGCAATTGCAAACGGCACAATAACAACTGACGATGTAAACCAAATCGACGCAAGTAAAATCGTAAACCTGCCTTCAAATTCTGGTGTTCTCGCTGATGATTCCGTAGACACCATTCACATAAAAAATAACGCGGTAACGGATCCAAAAATTGCTGCTGGAACTATTCAAGATGCTGATATCAACTCAAGTGCCAACATCTCTTTTTCAAAAATAAACCCTTCAACTATCGCGATAACCTCGTCAATGTTGCAAGCTAACTCAGTTACCACAGCTAAAATTCAGGATGGAGCAGTTAACAATTCTCATTTAGCTACCGGTGCTGTAACCTCGGCAAAGATTGTAGACAATTCCATCACAGATGCAGATATATCACCCACGGCTCAAATAGCTTTCTCTAAGGTAAACTCAGCAGGCCAGATAACAGCTGCAGATCTTGCTCCAAACTCAGTAACCGCTTCAAAGCTAGCAAGTAACTCAGTTGACACCAATAAGATTCTAGATGGTTCTGTGACCACTGATAAACTAGCAGATGGTGCTGTTACTTCAGCAAAGCTCGAGTCAGGTTCGGTAGATTCAGCTAAGATATTAGATGGAACCATTAAAGACGAAGATATAAACTCCGGCGCTTCAATAGCATCCAGTAAAATAGATTTTACAGGATGGCAAGCTCCCGCAAACTCTGTCTCAAGCGGATCCTTTGCACAAGCATTAGCAATATCTGCTAGCAAAATCAAGAATAACTCCGTAACATCCGACAAGATTGCGAATGGAGCGATTACAAGTGATAAAATCCAGGCGGCAGCAGTGACAGATGGAAAACTTGCTCCTGCGGCAGTAACATCAGAAAAATTCATAGCAGGAGCTGTTACAGAAGCTAAACTAGATGATGGTTCGGTAACATCCGCAAAATTTGCATCAGGTGCCGTCACATCTTCAAAAATTGTCGATAACAGCATAAACACCCAGCATATAAAAAATGGGGCTGTGACAAATGCGAAGTTGGCTAGTAACTCTGTAACCTCAGATAAAATAGCAGCAGGTGCAGTAACAAATGCTAAATTCCAAATTGATCCTGCGGGCTCAATCCCTTATCATACCTTCCTAGCGTCAACAAATACTATGAACGCCAACACTGCGGCTAGATATATTGGCTTAACAGGATTAAATCAAACCCCAGCCGTAGCGCATGACGGTGTAGCAACTCGAAACGCATTTGGTTGTACACAAGGTCTTTTAGTTGTTAATTTATCAACTGCACCTGGTTCGGGGCAAAGCTGGACGTTTGAGGTTAGAAATGGCACCAGTACCATTCCGGGAGCAAATTTAACTATTGCGGGTTCAAACAAAAGCGGCTCTGTAGCTTTTTCAGGAATTTTACCAGCGCATAATTTGTCAATAGCACTTTACAGCACTTCAGGTGCTGCACCAACTAAAGCAACAACTTACTTTTTATGTAAGTAATTTTAAATAGGCAAATCATTAAAGTAGGCAAAACTATAGTTTTTGAATTTCGTACGGTTGTATTTGGGTTTATAAGCTGTTATCTGGCAGTGAGCAGTAATTCGAACGGAGTAATTAGATATAATACCTATCATAGTTACATGTTGAAGAAAGCTGTTATATTTTTTGGTACAATGTATCAGGTTTGATAGAGTTGTGATGTAAGCACCACAAACGCCAGGTAGCTCAGATTGCCGTCAGTTGTTTGTTTAATTATGAAAGAAATTGTAAAAAATATATTTAACCGGCTAAAAGCAGGGCTAAAATTTGATGCGATAAAAGAATTTATACATAAAACCTGTCTTGATCAAAGCTTTCTAACTTTTAAGATTCCACTGGAGGAATCAAGGGAATAGTTAAACCACCGCTCATCTAAACCATCTCTTGCGTTCACGAGCAACTTAAGAAAACCTAATTTTGCATATAGCTCTCTAAAGCTCCGACGCTTTTAATTAGGCTTTAAAATTTTGCCCGCAAAGATAGCTAGTCAGTTTCGTACGCTAGATTGGTCCGTCAAGGTTTTGTAATAGCCTAAAAGAAGTGATTGTAAACTTAGGTAACCACTTGAAGAAATTTTGGAAAAACGTAAGAGGCTAAGATTGTTGCAAAAAGCAAGCTGATAGCAGCTTTGGTGAGGAACCCAGTATTAACTAAAAATCCCGTGATTGAGCAATTTACAGCGCACAACCAGCTTTAGTGCAAAAACCAGCCAATTACATCTTAGTTTGATAACCAGCCATTTTTGAATTGTTCGTCAACTATCTCATCTAAGCATCCCCCAGAGATGCATTTAATTAAGTTCGTTTTAAATTGTTACCATGGCTCAGGCTACACAGTGCTTTTTGGAAGTGCTATTTTCTCCCTGTTTATGCGGTAAAAATTTTTCTTAAAGCTGAACAAAGTTGATGTTACAAGCATACGTCCGAACAATTCCAGATGTTTGAATTACAGATTTTCGGAACTACTCAAAATTCGCTCGCAAAAAGAAAAATTTCAGCACTATCTGAGAGAGAGAAGCCCTTTTTCAAGACAAGATCTTATCAAAACTTAAATTTTAGCCTGCATCGTTACCGAAAAAACTGCCTAGTTTTTGCAAAAAGTTTTTACCGAGTTATTTATCAAGATTATCTCCTCTGACAACGGTATCTTTTCTTTTTATAATACCTCCGTGCTTAATTCTAAAATTACTACTACAGCCTTAAAGCTTTATTTCTTGTACAGTATATAGCAGTAGCATTGCTCCAAGCTTATTTTCAATTTAACCCCTTGCCTCTCCAATCTCGATTCAATATTTAGCTTTCAAGCAGCTAGATAAAGCGCAGCTTTGCGTTAAAGCTACCTCGTTACTCGTTTGCCTTGTGGGATATCAAAACTTAAAACTTAGAACTGTCAGCTTGTTTGCCTTTTGCCTTTTGATAACCATCCGAACAACCGCGGCTAAGCCTAGTTTTTTGCAATCAAAACCAAAACAAGGTCAAGCTCTGTGGAAAAATTGGTCAAATACGATAGTTAACGTTTTGACTTGCATCACCAACCACAAATTGAGCGGTTTAATCGATCCCCGGACTCAGGATATCTCCAATTATATTTTATCGGCTGTACTGATTGCTTAAAGCCCTAAAACCAATGTTTTGAACCAGTCTCTGTTCGCCCAGTGGCACTGAAGTAGCACGGCAAAGCACATAAAAACCCTACAATCAAAATTTCAAAAATCCTTGCTACCTGAGCCAAATTAAAAACCTCTCTATTGGTTTTCACCTCCTAACAGTCTAACAAGATTTAGCTTTAAATCCCGACACAAAGCGCCTTAAGTATTATCCTTCCATTAGAAGCTTTAAAAATCTCTCCTCGAAATTCCAGTCATTCCATTCACAGACTCATCCGAAAATTATGCCAGTAAAAGGAGTGCTCTCTTCCTGGGACGTGCGAGAAAGAAAGACGGTCACTTTTTACTTTAAAACCAGACTATGAAAAAAACACTAAATTACACCTAAAATGCTTACTTAAATTCTCAAGACCCTAGAAACCGTATCAAAATTGGCACCCTTGATTAATAAATTAAAATATTTGTAAACAAGCCACTTTTGATCAACAAAATTGAAAACCACTATCAAAAAGCCGCTTTAAAGCCTATAAAGGCCTTTATGTACTCAAAAAACCTTAAATTACTTTGATCTCGAGGCTGCCTTCGGAACAAGCCCTGGCGGTGTTGTGGCTAGTCCTCAAAGCATACATTAATTTCATTTAGGGCCGAGCTTTCTGGCGATTATAGCCAAAAATCAAAACGTGCCTTCTCTAAAGCTCCCTTCTCTGCACAAGTTTCTTCAAAGAGGCTGTGCAGCTCTCAAAAAACCAAACTTTTTTTGTTCGGCCCTTATTTAAAACAAAGCTAATATTTATCACAAAGCTATAAAGTGGACCCCCACACTGAAAAACTCTAAAAACAAAATAAGGCTGTAATAAAAGTCTAATACTACCTTCTAGAGCGCGTAGCAAGACTCAAGCAAGATTGGTTAAAGTAGCGGGAAAAGTGTTAATCCTAAAAAACTTTCACCACAAAAAATTTTTCTTGATTTTTGTTTCCCAGTTAATCTAAACTTCTTAATCAAGAAAAACTATGAGCAGAAAAATTAGCTTTTCAGGTATTATTTTAGCGGGTACTTTGCTCTTTTGCACAGATCTGTCTGCGCAAAGGCTTTGCCGAAATAACTCCACTGGCTTCGTTAGATGGGTCTCAGGAGACTGCCCATCCGGTTTCACAAATATCACCAACTCTGTCAGATCCGAGTATTTAAGAGCTAACTCTGTCACAACAGCAAAGATCCAAGACGGTGCAGTTACAGATGAAAAGATAGCAGCTGGTGTATCAGCTAGTAAGGTTGATTTTACAGGCTGGACTGCTCCAAATAACTCTGTTGCTACAGCTTCCATTCAGGACGGTGCAGTTACAGATGCAAAGATAGCAGCTGGTGTATCAGCTAGTAAAATTAATTTTACAGGCTGGACAGTGCCTGCAGGAGCTGTTGTATCAAGCTCTATTGCAACAGGTGCTGTTACCTCAGCAGCAATTGCAGACGGCACAATAACAACTGACGATGTAAACCAAATCGACGCAAGTAAAATTGTAAACCTGCCAGTGATTTCCGGGGTTTTGTCTACTGATTCTATAGATACTGCTAATATAGCTCCTGGGGCGGTTACAGGTGCTAAAATCGCAGACGGAACAATTACGGACACTGACATCAGCCCGAGTGCTAATATAGATTTTGCTAAAATAAATCCTGGCTCAGTCTCTCTCACTTCAACACAACTAGCCAGCAACTCAGTAGGTCCAAACGCAATTCAATCAGGTGCAGTAACAACTGCTAAGCTCAACAATAACTCGGTTAACTCACAAAAAATACAAGACGGCACCATTACGGACGCTGATATTTCCCCGACTGCGAACATAGCTTGGTCCAAAATAAACAAGGGACTTGGAATTCCTGGTTCAGATCTAGCCGACGGAGCTGTAGGGTTAACAAATATAGCAAGCAATGCAGTGTTGACCTCTAAAATTGCAGATCTTGCAGTTACTGAGCCAAAATTAGCGGGGTCAATCAGTGGAGCCAAAATTCTTGACAACGCCGTGACCTCAGACAAAATCTTAAACGGAACAATAACCAATGATGATATTTCGCTAACTGCAGCCATACTTCACACTAAAGTAAATTTTTCAGGCTGGTCAGCACCAACAAGAAGTATAAATTCAGACTCCGCATTTGCTAACCAAGCGGTAGACACTATACATTTCCAAACTGCCACTATAACAAGCGCTAAAATCCAGAATGGTGCTGTTTCATCATCTAAAATTGCAGCGGGATCTATTAACAGCGATGCACTGCACACCGATTCAATAGGCTCCAGCAACATAAAAGCTAAAGCCGTAACTTCTGTAAAAATTGCTGGGGGAGCGGTCACAACACCCAAAATAAAGGATAATGCAGTAACATCAGCAAAGCTGGCTCTTGATGCTTTTGACACAAATCAACTTGCAAATGATATTGGCCCTGATGATCTTGCAACTGGTGCTGTAACCACCTCCAAAATAGCGAACGGTCAAGTACAGAATTCGCATGTAGATATTAATTTGTCAGGTCAAATACCATTTCATCGTTTTACTGCAACTACATCTTCCTTATCCCCCGCAACGGGAACAAGGTATTTTGGGATTGCTGGTGGGTTACAAAACCCAGTCTCTTTAGCTGACATCGCTCAAGTACAAGTACCAAATATATTCAATTGCACAACGGGTAAGCTTCGAGTAGATTTATCGAACGCACCAGGCTCAGGAACATGGCAGTTTGAGTTGGTGGATGGTACATCTTCAGTAACTGGAAGTTTTGTATCAATAACAGGAAGTAGTACATCTGGAGAAAGCAGCACTATTTTTACAATACCTGCAAATGCAAATTTGTCAATAGCTGTAAGTAGCACAGGCACTCCGAGCGGTACTCAAGTAACAGCGACATTTGTTTGTAAGTAAGGTACAGTTTGTTTTTGGCTGCTATAAAGGAGTAATTTTTCGAAGAGAGTTAAGTTTATAGTTGCTTGGCTAGAATGGCTCTATTTGCTGCAACGGTCAGCTTGTAAAGGTTAAAGTCGGATTTTGATTATTAAAAGGGTAAAGTAAAGTTGGTTAAAGTTGGTTAGGATAAAAGTAAGCCGGGTGAGATAAAATCCTAGGGTGGAAAATATTCCCAATCAGTAATAATAGTTCTTATTTTGGTTTGAAAGTTGAAGGTAACTTGGTCAAGTGGTAGCAAGGTATCCTTAACAAGCTTAGTCAAAGGTTCATGATTAGGTTGCAGTGAAAGTGAATAAATTAAGTTTTTTAAATCCTATAAAGGCCCAAATCACGGTGTAGTGGTAGGAATTTGTGTATGAGTGTTCCAGTACACGGCAGAAGCATTTTCTTTATCGTAGCATTTTATAGGTCTTAAAATTTGAAAATCTTTAGTTTGAGAATGTTGGCATCCTGCTTTGGAGATTGATAATTACAAAATTGAAATTGGTGGCATCCTGTTTTTTCGTTTAGACACTGGGAAAAAATTTGAATTTAGAAATTTGAATTTAGTGGCATCCTGTTTTCTCGTTTACACTCTTGGGAAAAAATACTATGCTCGAAAACCCGTTGGCATTTTTGTTTCAAACTCTCGCGAAGAGGTAAGCTAAGGGGAGAAATTGGTAAAAAATGGTGGTAAAAAAATGGTGGCATCCTCTTTTAGAAGCTTATGTAAGAGCTAGGGGGAGGCAAATTGGCGAGGCAAATTGGTGAGGCAAATTGGTGGCATCCTGGTTTGCCTCAGACGAAATTAAAGGGGTAAAAAATTGAGGCATCCTAAAAAATTGGTGGCATCCTCTTTTCCAAGAGGTGGGCCAAGAAACCGGTAAAAAATTGCAGGTGGTTTTAAAATTCGCAAAAAACTCGGTCGCATCCTCTTTTTTTTTGATCCTCTCTTCATAGAGTAGCAACATTTAAGGGTCAAGTGGAAAGCGTAAAAATTGGTGGCATCCTCCTTTAGTTTATAGGTAAAAACTTAGAGGCATCCTCTTTTCCAAGAGGTGGGCCAAAAATAATTGAAATTGGTGGCATCCTGTTTTTTCGTTTAGACACTGGGAAAAAATTTGAATTTAGAAATTTGAATTTAGTGGCATCCTGTTTTCTCGTTTACACTCTTGGGAAAAAATACTATGCTCGAAAACCCGTTGGCATTTTTGTTTCAAACTCTCGCGAAGAGGTAAGCTAAGGGGAGAAATTGGTAAAAAATGGTGGTAAAAAAATGGTGGCATCCTCTTTTAGAAGCTTATGTAAGAGCTAGGGGGAGGCAAATTGGCGAGGCAAATTGGTGAGGCAAATTGGTGGCATCCTGGTTTGCCTCAGACGAAATTAAAGGGGTAAAAAATTGAGGCATCCTAAAAAATTGGTGGCATCCTCTTTTCCAAGAGGTGGGCCAAGAAACCGGTAAAAAATTGCAGGTGGTTTTAAAATTCGCAAAAAACTCGGTCGCATCCTCGTTTTTTGATCCTCTCTTCATAGACTAGCAACATTAGGGGTCATACTGGTGGTATCTCTGTTCAAAGGGATGTGGCAAGAAATCTAAAAATTGGTGGAATCTAAAAATTGGTGGCATCCTGCTTTCCCTCAGACGAAAATAAAGTTAGCATTTTATCCTCAGCTTACTAGCTGACGCTCAAATCAATAAGGTCAGAGACAATCTGAAAGATAAAACTTGTTAGAAAGGCTGCGAGTTTTGTGCCTCGGTCCCCCGGCTTATTAACTTAATTGAGCCTTATCAATCTACATTTTTTTAGATTTGCTGTTGGTAGTTTAAAATTTAAGGATCATAAATCCTTTAAAGATGCTTGTTTATGATCTAGAACAAGGAAACTCAGATCAATGGATTGTTTGCTTACATGGCCTCAAAGGCAACAAAGATAGTGTAAAGCAAATTACCTCTAATTTAAAAAACTTCAACAAGCTATTTGTCCAAGCTCCCATTCAGTTATCAGATGGGGAGTACACTTGGTTTGATGAGTTTGGCAATTTAGCCGAAGGGATTGATGGGGATTTCATTGAGTTGCTACAGCGCTTTAAAGTCAATAGTACTGAATGTTGGTGGCTTGGTTTCTCCCAAGGCGGCGTTGTAATCTTTTCGTTAGCAAGCAAGATAAAAATTTCCAAAGTGTGTGCCCTTTGTTCTTTGCTGTTAGAAGACTTGCCGGATAACTACAACGGTGAAAGTTTATTTTGGTATAGCAGCTTGGACGATCAACAAGTTTCTTTCTTTAAAAGCTTTAGCAGCTTTCAAAAAGCAGCTTCAAAGTATAACCAAACTATGTTTGTAACTGGAAAAAGCGGTCATAAAATCAGTGCAAAAGGATTGAAAGCTTTAGCTTTTTGGTTGGGTGTTTAAATGTAAAAACCTCCTAGACCAGCATTTGAAAGATACTCTTAGCTTGATGCCAGAAAGCGATTTGGAGGTATTATTTTTTAAACGAACTTTATTTTTAATCAATCAGACCCTCCTTAAAAGGTCAACAAATTACGATCAAGGCTGAAAAATACAAAAAATTGGGGGTATCCTCTTTTTTTGATCCTCTATTGTAGGAAGTAAAACTGGTAGTTTGAAAACGGTGGCATCCTGATTTTTTTTTTGGCTTAGACAGTAGGAAAAATGGGCGACATTGGTGGCATCCTATTTTCCCTCTCCTTTTCGCATTGAGATTGAAGATCGAGATAGATCCGAGATTGGAGCCATCCTCTTTTTTGGATAAAACGGCTGGAAAGTAGTTGTGAATTTGGTGGCATCCAATTGTGGATTTAGTTGTGGATTTAGTGGCATCCTGTTTTTTTGAGGTTACAGACTAGGTAGTCGGTTGGCAGTGAGCAGGGTTTAAATTAAAGACAGTTGTTGGTTGGCTGGTGGCATCCTCTTTTAAAAGCTAATAAAAGCTAAAAGCTGAAGGTATCCTGTTTTTTTTGTTTAATAGTTACATGTTGGGGCATACTTTTTTGATTTTCTTTCATAACGTCTATCAACGATACCATAAGTAAATTACAAATTGCCCAGATCTCTACTGGCAAAATCGGTTATTTGATCTTCCCCGTTGCTAGTTTCGAGGAACTCCTATTGTGATCTCGCTTCAAAGCACGGATGATTTTATCGAGTTGCAGACTAAAAAAGTTTAGACTTGCTGAAAAGAGTTCAAAAACACCAAAGTTAAAGAGCTTCTTCTAAATCAGCTTACCTGCAATATGATTTTCTGGCAACTTCTTAAAAAACCAATCAAACCTTAAATCTGTACAGAGGTTTATCCTTAGATATGATTAGGGAAACCCAAACTAAGATTTAGTAAGACTCGATCAAGCTTTACTCGAAAGCAAATATTTTACGGCTCTGTAAATTCAACACTCGATTTCTCTTACCACTTCCTATTTTAAAAAGCTTCTATTTGGGTACTTCATCAGCTAGTAGATAGGAAATCGGTTTCGTTTTCAAACGCTTGTTTCCACTCCACTGCCAGCACTGATAAATATTAGTCACACGATGAGGGCTTCGTGAAGTTTGAGGCGGCGAGTAACAACCACCCGGAAAAGTCACCTGATAACCTTGCTTAAATAACTCCCAAGCTTTTCTGCACTCCGCTACAAAAGCTCTATAGTCTGCGATCAAAATTTTTCTCAACTCTTCATCGTGGCAAATAATAAACGGCGTTTTTCCCTTACTTTTAGGCTCCCAATGTTTATCCAAAGGTTGGTTAATAAGTTTTTCGCCCCCAAGGAACCGCTCAAAATTAACATTTAGCTGCTCTTCTAACATTTTTTCTAGCAAACTCCTATCGCAACGTTCTTTAAAACATCTAACCCATGCAAAAGGCTTAATCCTAAGAACATATGACGCTGTGAAGTTTTTTCTGATGTGTAAATAATCGATCTCGTCAGTTTTGGTTGAATATTCGTTCTGTAATTTTTTGAGCTTGGAAGGTTTTGTCCAGTGTGCCTGAACTTGATAAAGATTATAAGATATCAAACCAGGATAATCTTTTGGATGGCTTACAAGACCTGCACGGGTGGGGTTCGAGTAAATGTATGCAAGAGCTCTCAATACATCAATCGGCGTCGCTAATTTTTGCTCTTTGTATCGTCCCTGCCAAAACTTACCTCTGTATCTCCCAGTCAACCGTCTGAACGCTTTGGCAATCTCTCCGTTTGCGTAATTCATAAACGGAGATAACTTGCAAGCCTTACTTTTCAAAACCATATGATAATGATTGCCCATAAAAACAAACCCACAAATCTCAACATGGTAAAGATTCTGTGCTTTAGCAAGTATTCCAAGAAGGACTTGTTTAACACTTTTTCGCGGAACAAAAGGTAGGCCATAGAGAACTCGATTAGTCACTAATACCACGCATTTGTTCCCCGCTCTTCGATCTCGTCTATTATGAGCCATGCTTAAGAACTCAATTAAAACTTTTCTTATTTAAATAATCGATAAAGTCGCAAAAAAGTTTTCTAGACATTCCTTTTTACCTTTACGCTCAAGGTTATTTTTCAAGTTTGATCAAAAGATCTTTCTAGATTTTAAACATAATCTCAAATTTTTGATCGATCCTATGTTTGGATAGACCTAAAATTAGCAAGGCCCTAACTGACCCGCGTTGCTTTCAAAAATTGGTATACACTGGCCATTTTAACCACTACCGCAGCTTAAACAGGCTGGAAACTCAGAAAAAATTTTTAATTTGATATGACCTACCTGTAATAAAAACGCGAATTCAACACAATACGCTACCTCTAAAGATTAAAGTTTTGCCAATCAAAATCAAATAGGGAAGGGGGGATTTGATTCAACTAAATCTCTGACTCCTGACTCAACACCTCAAAAAAGATATCCCTAAGTTTTTGTTTTGACATTTGAAAACAGGATACCACCAGATTTCTTCAACCTTAAAAGAGGATGCCACCAGTAAAAAAAAAAAAACCACCAGCAAAAAAACCCTACTGAACCCTTTCAGCAGTGCCGCTCGACATCCCGAGACCTCGCGCGGGCTCATCTAAAAACAAGAACGGCACCAGTGCTACACCCCAAACGAAATATTGATTGAGCAAAACTGGGTTAAAACCATAAAAAATGCAAAATACCAATAACGCCGCTTTCAACATAGTTATCCTTTGACGCCAGCAAACATATAGAGCTAATAAGAGGAGTGAAAGCATCGGAACTCTTGCTAAAAAACCATCCAACCCTATAACAACATCTAAACTCTTTAATCCTCCTATGTGGGCTCCAGCTTCCCTTGTAACAGAAAACGCAATCGACTTTAAAAATGCCTCCGCATCGTCCACCAAAAAAGGCAACGAAACCAAAATTGGCACAGCTAAAGCTTTGACAGTTAAAACTACTAAGCATTTGAATCGCTCTGCCAAACTTTCCCCTTGACTCAATAAAACTACGAAAAAAGGTAAAAATATTAGCGCCACTTGTTTAATTGCAAGTGAAACGCCAAACAAATAAGGATTGCTAAAATAAATCGCTACCACGAACATGAGTGCCCCCAAAATATCAAGTTGACCTGAAAACATAACATTTAAGGTGAAGCGATTGTAAAGGTAAATTATACTCAACACCAAACCTGCTAAGTTCAGACTTCTGGATGAAAAAAGGAAAAAAATAAGCGTTCCAAATAAACTGTGAATTAAAACAGCACTAACTTGCCAAACCTTCGCAAACTCTTCAAAGCTATCTAGCCCTAACTTAACCATCAAGGCAACAAATAAGAAAAAGCCTGGGAGATATGTTGAGTATTTTTTATTCTTCCTCATATCAGAGCCGTGTATACGCGAGTAAGGGTTGATGCCATTAGCAATCTGCTGCCCATCCCTATAAATAAAAAAAATATCGTTTCCTCTACCCGGCCCTTTCGGCATAGCTTTCAAAGCTAGACTGTAAAGCGCCACGAAATTTATAACAAAAAATACTAAAAGTACTCCTATTTTTTTACCATCGAAAGTCATTACTATCATCCGCACTTATAAGTTAACACCTCCGTTTTACCGTCTAATTCTAATTCAGGTTGCTGTTCTTCTTGACTACGTTGACTGAACGCAAGGATAGGAACCATTACAGCCGCCTCTACACACCTGCTAAAACTCATTTTAGATTTTGCTTTTGTCCTATCTATGAAATTAATGGGAACCTCTACAGCCTTTAAACCTCTTTGGAGCGCTTGGTGTTTCAGCTCAATCAGAAAGCAATAACCTTCACTCTTTAACAGTGCAAACGGGATCTTCTCTAAAGCATCCCTTCTCCAAAGACAAAAACCGCTTGTCATATCTCGTATCGTGCTTCTAAGAAAGAACGAAGTATAAAAGTTAGCCCAACCGCTTAAAAGTCTTCTTTGAAAAGGCCAGTTAGTCACTTTCCCACCTGCAGCGTAACGACTTCCAACAACAAAATCGCACTCATGAAGCGCTTTGAGCATCTCTGGAATGTAATTAGGGTCATGGGAAAAGTCCGCGTCCATCTGGAGTATTACGTCAGCATGATTTTTAATAGCATAAACAAAAGCGTCTTTATAAGCAGCAGCGAAACCTCTATTACCCTTTCTTAATAAAACTGTAACTTGATTTGAAACACTGGAAGCTAACTCTGCTGTGCCATCGGGAGAGTTGTCATCAGCCACGACTATAGAAGCTGTTGGAACAACACTTAAAATAGCCTGCAAAATGGCTTGGATATTTTCACGTTCATTATAGGTTGGAATGCACACAAATAATCTCACGCTTCAACTGCCTCAGAAATTTTACATTTTTAAATTTATTTTGTGAAATATGTGCCTCTATTTAACTTGATCAACAAACAATTGTAAGAAACACCAGTCAATCTCTTTTTAAGGAGAAAAACTTTTTCCCCTTTTTCTAGGCTTTTGCAAAGAAAGCGAAGTGATTAAACTTTTCAGTAAATTAAGAGCGTGGTGCGAGCTTCTAACAAAGAGCAAAAAGCTTGGATCAAAGGCTCGATTGGCAAATCTACTTAACAATCATTCGTAACGCTGAGAACCAATTTTTAGAATTTAAATCTTGCGTGAAAAAATTTCTAATAACCCATCAAGCTCTCACTCGAATTTTTAACTTGATTTTCAACTTGAAACATCCTGCAATTTAAAGATTTCCTTATCTTTAATTCCAAAGTTGACCACGTCATTTCTTAAAATTTCCTCAGCGTAACCTAAAAATCTAACTGTTCAAGCCTAGCTTATCATTTCAAATTGAAAACACATAAACTTTCTTGCACTTAGTTGAAAGCAATAAAAAACTGTTTTTTAGTATTATTGTTTGAAAAACAAAAAATTTCGGATTTCAAAAACTAATTGAAATAAGACTTTTTAATATCTTCCGGCTTGATTCCAAACCAAAGGTTAAAAATTCCAAAAAATTCAGCTTGATTCGTAGCTTAAACCTCCAGAAGACTCTCTGTTCAAATTAATCGCTTTAAAAAGTAGAACCTCCTTTGATTTGGTGCTTTAGAGGAGCTAGCTTTTGACCTTCCAGGCGCTTCAACTAACAATTACAAATAGTTGCGCTAACTGACAAAAAATTTGAACTTACTTATGACTGCTAATTAAGTCAAGGTTACTTTCACTTTTTTTTGAATCAAAAAATCAAACCAACTGATATAGAAGAGTAAAAGGAGGTTACGACATGAAAAAAAGCATTAAATTAACCATGATTTTGCTGAGCGGGATTACTGTATTTGATAGGGCCTTAGGCCAGAACTTATGTGTGAACAGCAGGGGAGATACAAAGGTAGCCAGCAGGTGCCCTAGCGGCTACAGAGCTGTTTTGAACCTACGCAGCACTGTTACCGAGCAAAAATTAGCAAACACTCCATTAGTAACCAGCGGGTCTATACGCCCCGAGGCTGTGATAGGCTCAATTCATATTGCCCCTAAATCAATTCTAGGTGCACAAATTGGGGACGGGGTTATAGAAGGTCGACACATAGCAAGACTTCCCGCAAGCAAAATAGAAGGCTTGCCGTCCTTTGAGCTCCAACCAAACTCTGTTAACACAGAGCATTTGCGAGACAATGCAGTAACCGGCCCTAAAATAGCTGCTGGAGCAGTCGGAGATAGGGAGGTGAGCTCAATCTCTCACGAAAAAGTACGCTGGACCGGTTGGACTCTGCCACCCAATTCTGTGGGAGAACGTCAGTTATTGAGCGA
>Ga0308407_1000408_pt1 | contig 31944 bp, 26 predicted proteins | sample HotsprSampleMSe2_FD_203476 | JGI IMG/M metagenome (GOLD analysis project Ga0308407, IMG submission 203476) | Hot spring phototrophic mat microbial communities from Mushroom Spring, Yellowstone National Park, Wyoming, United States - 20060911_MSe2 ...
GGACGGCAGCCGGCTGGCGGTGGGGTCAGAGAATGGTATTTTTTTGTACCATTCTGCCCGGCTGATACCGTTGAGGTTTTTCCCCGCCCTGACTGGAGTTGTCAGCGTGGCGTTCTCGCCGGACGGGCAGCTGCTCGCCTCAGCCTCTGTGGATAATACCGTGCGGCTGTGGCGCGTTGCCGACGGCCGGCTGCTGCGCACGATGAAGGGGCACGACAGGTCGGTGACCAGCGTGGCGTTCTCGCCGGACGGCCGCCTGCTCGCCTCGGCCTCCGCAGATAAAACCGTGCTGCTGTGGGGCGTGCGCTGAGCCGGCCGGCTCAACCCGCAAAGTCATCGCTGAAACCCGCTCTTTGATTGATTTTCATACCGGAGGAAATCGCACCCATGACTACCGATCAACCCCTGAAATGCCCGGTGTGCAGCACGCCGTTCACCCCCGGCCAGCCGCACTGCGCCAACCCGGACTGCGGCTGGCCGCTGAACAGCGGCCCGGTTCTCGGCCGGCTGACCGCCGAAGCAATGCAGACTTACCAGCGCCGGCTGGCGGAAGCGCGGGAGGCCTATCGGCGCAAAACAACAACCGAACTCCCGATAACACTTAAAACTGCACGACAGGTAGTAAAACTCAAGCACCAAAGGATTGATGAAGTCAGACAACTGGTCCTATCGCCAAATGGAGAAATGCTGGCAGCAGCATCTTCATCTGGGATTATATGTTACGACACGAAAGATTTTGCAAAAATTGATCTCCTCAAAACCAGATCAGAGGTACGCAGAGTGACCTTCTCACCAGACGGTAGTTTTCTTGTCTGTTCGTTAGAGGATAAAACAGTACTGTTATGGTCTGTTTCCGAGAAAAAGCAACTGAGAACCATTGGAAAACATGCTAAATGGGTGAACAGCGTAGCCTTCTCCCCAACTAGCAACCTGATTGCTACAGCATCCGACGATCATACGATTAGGTTATGGAAGGTGACAGACGGACTTTTATATCGTACCCTTAAGGGTCACTCAAAATGCGTAAATAGCGTAGCATTCTCACCGGACGGTTCATTACTTGCATCCGGTTCGGATGATAAAACCGTTATACTATGGCGAATTGAGGATGGGGCAAAATTGCGTACATTTGAGGGGCATTCCAGGAGTGTAAAACATGTGGCTTTCTCGCCAGACAGCACGCTTATCGCCTCCTGTTCAGGTGATAGAAACGTGCGACTATGGAATCTTGTAGATGATAATAAATTTTTTCGGTTAAAAGGGCATGAAGATTGGGTATTTAGTGCGACCTTCTCGCCGGACGGTTCATTATTAGCCTCGGCCTCCAGCGATAGAACAATACGTCTTTGGCAAACAACAGATGGCACCTTGATTCGTACTTTACATGGGCACTATAATACTGTTCACAGCGTAATTTTTACACCAAGCGGTAAGTTACTTATCTCTGGGTCATATGATGGGACAATCCTGCTGTGGGGCGTGCGCTGGAGCTAGAACCGCCACGCCCCTGATGATGTCAATGGATGTAAGAATTGCAGTCAGGTTTGTTGTTATGACTATGCGAAGTTTTAGCGGCCGCTTTTTGCACAACTGCTCGTTTTGCTGTCTGAAGAAACCGGCTTTTGATGTTGAAGTGGGATTTTCCTAACTTTTGCTCGGTTTTGCCGGTAAGACCGGCTCAACAACAAAATCAATGTGGTCAACCTCGTGGGGAGCAATTGCCCGGTTTACGGCTGCGCGAAAACGCGTGAAAGTTCGCCGCTTCGATTCTTCTCTTGAAAGATAAGACCAACCTCCCCAGGGTGGGACAGCATCAGCGTCAGCCTGAACAAGCAGACGGCGCGCCTTTTTACCGGTGAATGCCAGCGGGCGTGTTACCCTTGCCAGTTCATCACCCGCAATCTCGCTCCATTGAGAGATCAACTTTTCCATGAGTTGGGCAAGTTGATCGAAGGAAGGACGGATTTTCGATTCGTAGTCCCACGGGAGATACATTGGTCCGCCCAACGGGCCGACCACATAATTTGTGGGTTCCTTTGCATAGTAAAAGTCTGAATCGGGAATTCCGGCTATCAGGTCGGCGCACCCGTTTTTTTCTGCCCAGGCAACCGTTTGTTCCCATCTTTCCTTTTTGTCAATATCGTTGCTGAAAGCCCAGCCGGCAAGGATCAGGGGAATAGGCGGTGACGGCGGATCGCAAGGATGCGATTGAGCATATTCGGTTAACCTATTAAATGCTTCACTCCAGCGGATTGGCTTCGGACAAATTCGTTTCATGTTGGATTACCTTGAAAAGAATTTTCTAAAACCCGCACAATACCGTACCGTTCTTCGCTGAAATTGTCGAAAAGGAAAATTGACCAGAGGAAACTGCCCAAGTCTATCCTAAATATTACACAACGAAACTTAAAAGTCAATGACCCAATCCCAAAAATCAGGATGGTCAGGGATTGAGCGCAAGCCTTGTGAACAAAAGCGAGCCAGTTCTCTGATTTCTTGCATCAACGGGTCGCAATACTACGCCGTTTTGCCAACCACCCCAAAGTTCTTTCAACGACCCAACGCCGGGTAATCAATCTTTTATTTCCAGCAACGGTATATTCCTTCTTTACCTTACGAAATTATCTATCACACAAACAGCTGCCACAACGAGAACAATTGAAATGTTTGCATTCAGGACAGTAACTATTCGACCGATCCCGGCTATCAATTGGAGCGCCGCATTTCCAACAATGATCGACATACCAGAATTCCCTGCACCGTTTGCAATAATGCCAATCTCCCTTCTCGGGTTCGATTTACCTGCCACAGTTTATACAACGATTTTTCTGATACGAGTGATATCGAATACCTTGATACCCCTTTTGAAACGAAGGCCGGGACGAGGGATATCGAGTAGAACGATACGATTGCCTATTGTTTTGTTTTTTCCAACGCATCTCCCTGCTCCAGATAAGCCTTAAGTAACGCCTTGAACAATTTTCCATGGTTCGGCACTTTAAGATGAAGCAGCTCGTGAACGATCACCTCTCGGCGAAAGTCGGGCGGCTGGTTAAGTAAATTGGTGTCGAAGGTCAGGCGTCCGCGCGAGGAGCAGCTCGCCCATTTGCGTTTCATCGGGCGCAGGCGGATTTCACGCGGGGTGACTTCCAGCCGCCGCGCCCAGGCCTGCACTTCGGTTATGAACAGGTCGACCGGCAGCGCTTCTTCCAGCGCAATCCATTCGGAAGATTCGGCCTTTTTCATTCTGCTGCCCTCCGTAAAAGGTCCAGGATGCGGTCGGCCCAGGCAACCACCTCTTTGACGCCCAGGGCAATCAGATCTTTATACAACCGGGTGCGCAATTCCCGCTCATCGGCAGCGCTGATTGTCCAATGCGGGAAAAGGGCAAAGGCTTCTTCTAACGAAGCCGCGCTCTGCGCAGCCTGCGCCGGCTCAATGCCCTGGGTGCGCAGCCACCATTCAACAGCAAACGCCTGCGCCGAAAGCGGGCTGGAGCGGCGTTCTTCCTGTGCTGCCTGCAGTTGATTCACCACCTCGTCCAGCTCTTTCAACGCCTCCTGCGCCGAGATCAGCCGTTCCTCAAAACGGCGGCGGATCTGCTCTGCCCGCTCGCCAATCGGGATCAGATGGGGAGCCGTCTTCCCCTGTTCGGCAACGATGCGGTTCAACTCTTTGAGCAGGTTAAAGACCTTGACTGTGTCGGGCTTGTCCTCGCGGAGCAGGGCAAGCAGCGCTTCCGGCCCGATTTCATAAGTCGCCTGAGGCTCATTAATCTGTGAGGTTAGCGTATGCTGCTGGACAATCTCCGCCGTCTTGCGCAGGAAGGATTTGTCCACCGGAATATGCGGCTCGTAAGCGCTGCGCACCAGATGGTAGGCCGCCACCAACCGCTCATAATCCTTGAGAAACGGGCGCAGGAAGGGATCAGGGGAGAGAATTTCGTAAATTTCCTGCAGCTCGCGGAAAAAGGCATAAAAATCTTCACGGCGTTCTTTGTCGCGGAAATGCTCCAGCACCGCTTCAGCAGCCTTATCTTCGGTTTTTTCAGCCGTGAGGATCAGGTACTCCGCTCGACCCTGTTCTACGAGGACGGCAAAGCGCGCCTGTAAAACCTCAATCCCCTCAACCACCCCGCTGGCTTCCTGAGAGTCGAACGCCAGCGCCCGCTCCAGGTTCTCAAACACGCCCACAAAGTCCACAATCAGGCCGGTGGTCTTGCGCTGACCTTCTTCACTCTCGTAGGGACGGTTGACGCGGGCAATCGCCTGCAGCAGGACATGATCGCGCATGGGTTTGTCCAGGTACATGCAGTAGAGGATGGGCGCGTCGTAACCGGTCAGCAATTTCTCGGTTACTATCAGAATCTGCGGCTTTTCATCCGGTTTGCGGAAGGTTTTGCGGATGCCGCTTTCGTGATCATCGCTCAGGTGATAACGGCGAATGTGGGGCGGATCGTTGTGTCCGGCGCTGATGACGACTGCGCTTGCCTCGTGCGGCAGGTAATGGTCGAGGGCTTCTTTGTAGAAACAGCACGCCTCGCGGTCCACCGCCACCAGAAAGGCTTTGTAGCCCATCGGTTCAACAAACCGGCGAAAGTGATCGGCAACGAAGCGGGCAACTTTGTCAACCCGCTCGCGGTTCTTGAGCATGTTGGTCAGGGTCACGGCGCGGTCGAGGACGCGGTTGAGTTCTTCCACATCGGCCACGCCCTCCAGTTCGGCAGCTGCCCAAAAATCCCTTTCCATCGCCTCGCGGTCGGCAATCAGGTCGTTGGGCGCCAGCTGATAGTGCAGGGGGACGGTGGTGCCGTCTTCGATGGATTCGCGGATGGAGTATTTATCCAGATAGCCGTTGGGGTCATCGCTGCCAAAGGTCTTGAAGGTGCCGCGGCCGTGCGCGGTGCGGTCAATCGGCGTGCCGGTAAAGCCGATGTAGGTGGCATTCGGTAGGGCGCCCATCAGGTAGTTGCCCAAATCCCCGCCGGTGGTGCGGTGCGCTTCATCCACCAGCACAAAGATGTTGGGACGCAGGTTGAGATCGGCGGGCATGTCGTCAAATTTGTGAATCATCGAAACAATGACACCGCGCGTATCCGCACTGAGCAGGTCGCGCAGGTGGCGTTTGGACAGCGCCGGGTGCACCCGCCCAAAACCGATTGCTTCGAGGTTCTGAAACAGCTGGCTTTGCAGTTCATTGCGGTCGACAATCAGCAGGACGGTGGGGTTCTCGAAGGCGGGCGTTTGGATGAGCTGGCGCGCCAGGGTGAGCATGGTGTAGGTTTTGCCCGAGCCTTGCGTGTGCCAGATCAAGCCGCGCCTTTTTTGCGGGTCACGGGCGCGGCTCAGACCGCGCTCGATGGCGCGCATCTGATGCGGACGAAGAACGATTTTGGTCAGTTCGCCGTCTTTGCGGGCAAACAGAATATAATCGCTCAACACCCGCAAAACGCGCCGCGGGGCAATAAAGTTTTTGACCAGCGTTTCAAAGTCGGGCCGGGCAGGGGCACTGCCCGCTGCGGCTGCATCCTCCCGCCAGTTAAAGAGCGCCTTGCGGGAAAGCGACCAGGTAGCCCCGTAGAAGAACTGCACCAGGTGCGTGAGGGCAAAGAGCTGCATGTGCGCCAGCAGTTCCGGCGCTTCAGCGTGGTAGCGGCGTACCTGATCAAAGGCTTCTGCGATGCCCTCCAGACGCGTTGCGGCTTTGGTTTCGACCAGGATGACCGGGATGCCGTTGACCAGAAAAACCACATCGGCGCGGATGCGGCTGCTCCTGCTGTCAAAACGGAACTCATTGGTGACGTGGAAGGTATTTGCCTCGACATGCTGCGGATCTATCAGGCGCAGGTTGCGCTCGCGGCGCTCGGCCTCGACGAAGACGGTTTTCAGCCCTTTGAGGTACTCCCACGCTTCGCGGTTGCCCTCGATGTCGGGGCGCAGGCGCAGCAGCCGGGCGATGACCTCGCCGGCCTGCTCGGCAGAAGGGATGACGCCGGGGTTGAGAATCTGTAACCGGGCAATCAGCACATCCCGAAGCAGCGGCTGATCGAAACCGTGGCGCAGGTGCAGGGCATCCTCTGGGGAAATATAGTTCCAGCCGGCTTCCTCGGCGTAGCGGATGAGCGGGTTTTGCACCACGCGGCGTTCGGATGCAAGTGTCATGGGTCACCTCTTACTCTGCGGGCAATTTCTTGTTGAAAGGTTTGTTTTCGCGCCTGAAGAAAGGCAGAAAAATCATCTCGCTCCATCGCTTGTTGGGCTTCTTCGGAAATGAGATGTGAATTCAGCGTGTCACGCAGCCGATCCGTATTTCCTCCGTGCTGCTCCAAAAACACTGGCAGATATTCAGAAGGACGCCTGTCGCTTTTGATTTGATTGGACGTGGAGGAGATCAGCGTGCGGTTGAGGATGCTGTTGACAAGCGGTTCATGCCGGTACGTTGCTCTAGGAAAAATGTGATCGTCCTGGCATTCTGCAAGGACAGCCGCCTGGCCGTTGATGAAATCTTTTGCTCCGGTTTTGACGATCAGGCACATCAGTCCTCGGTAGATGACCGAGCGTTGATCGCTGATGGTTTCAAGATCGAGCTGGTCTGTTCGCCAGTTTTGCAACCAGTTGGGGCAGGTGCCGCCATCCAGCCATTCTTTGACTTCACGCACGTCGCGGTAAGAGGATGTATCCACCGCCTGATCATATCGTTGTCCAAAAACACTTGCCCAATACCAGCGGTCTATCTTGCGGTACATCACTTCTCCGCCGTGCCGCTCCTCAACATAATGGAGTAGAACCGCCAAAGGCACTAGAAGGGTGGTATAGTGAATCCAACGCGGTGCAATTGCCCCATAACCCTGCGGTGATATAAGCCTTCGATAGGCAGCAGCCAGAAAAGTGCAGGCTGTGCGCCATTGGGTTTCGAAATGTGCCACGTCCAATTCGTCAATGACATCCAGCAGAACACTTTTACGAACTTCCCTGCCTGCCAGAAGAGCAATCGTTTTGAGGACAAACTCCGGCTTGATCTGTTTGGAAAGTTCTTTATTCTGACCGGTAAATTCCTTCCACAGTCCGCGCAAGTTTATTCCCTTGCGGTAGAGGCGCGCGGCAGTAAGATCAAATAGGGACAGGCTGACACCCGTGCGGTTGATTCGTTCAAAGATGTTGATAATGTTTTCTCTGCCTGTTTCGGGGGAAACGGAAACGACCGGCACCATGAATTGACTAAAACGGTTAAAAAATTCACTGATAGCCTGTCTTTCTTCTTGGGTACGAAAGGCTGTTTGTTGCTCATAAAGCCACTGATAGAAACTGTTCGGATTTAGAAGTGAGGAAAAACGAAGAGCGTAACCTTCATTCAATAAGGAAAGCATTTTGGAATAACGTGAACGGTCAGCAAGCGAAACACCCACGACAGCATCTTCGGGTTCATTTTTGACGAGCGCGTCCAGGCGAAGAAAGAAATGGTAGGGATTGCGGCTGCCAGACAAGGGAATGTCTGGCTCGTATAAAACATAAAAAAGCGAAGTAATGCGCTGCTGGCCGTCCAGCACCAACCGAACGGTGGGATGATGGGGAGTGCCGCGGTCCACGAATCTCGTGTCACTGCCTTCGACCGGCCGGAAAGGGAAAATGGCCTGTTCGGGCGGTGTATCCAGAATCAGAAAAGTGCCGATGAAATAGCCCTGAAGAATGGAAACCAGCAGTTCTTCGATGTTCTCCCGTGTCCAAACGAAAGAGCGCTGGAACTCCGGCAGTACCACTTTGCCTTGAGAAGCCTCCTTGATGATGGTAAGCAGATTTTCTGGATTGGCTCGTGGGGGTTGGGGATTTACAACGACCATGATCACTCCTCAAACTGGATTACAAATTCAGCGGGCAGACGGATTCTGGCGCTCATCAACACATGCAGCAGGGTTTTGAACAGTTCCTCCAGCGCGGCGCGGCGTGCCTGCCCGGCGGCGATGCGGGCATCCACCGCCTGAAAGATGCGGGCGATCTCGCGCTGCTCGTCGAGCGGAGGAAGGGGGATTAATTCCCGCAGTAGATCCTGGTCAGTTACTGCAGGATAACTTGACCCTCTTTGATACTCAACAATCCTTTGCACAAAAGACTCTTGTGAAACAGCAAAAAAAAGATAACAAGCATCAATTTCGCTCTTTGCTCTAAGTACACAGAATGCAGTAGAGCAAATTTGCCCATCCAACTCAGATGGAACCATAGCAATACGCTTTAGATACGGTCTAACAGTTGCAAATAGTACATCTCCAAATTTTATTTGTTTGCGCGCTCGGCTTGGTGCTTCTTTCCCTATGAAACTTTGACACCTTGTGATGCGAAGAGATTCGTTATCAATACTTGAGACATCTACATATTTGAATGACCAATCAGGAGTTTTACAAGGATCGAGTTGTCTGGTCTTTTCCGCCACCTCCCCCAACCGCACCACCCGCCAGTGGGCCGGGAGGGGGCCGAGTTCGCTCTCCTGCAGCGCCACGCGTTCGCGCTCCGTCACGGGGACGGGGCCATAGGTGAACAGGTGCTGCATCAGGCTTTTCTTCAGGTCTTTCAGCGCGGCGATGACGCCCTCCGTCGCCTCCTTCGCCCGCTGCACCGTGCGCAGCACGTGGGCAATGGCGCGCTGCTCGGGGAGCGGGGGGAGAGGTAAAAGAAAGTTTGTTATTTCTCGCCTATTTATGCCACCAATAAGTCCGTGATATGCGCTATTTATTTGAGCCCATGCCATTTGTGACCTAAACCAAAACCCTACGTACTCACCTTCAACAGCATTTTTGTTATGTGCTCGAAGAATAAACACGTGTTCATTTACAGCCATTCCTGTAGGAGGAACTTGCCTGACAAAAGCGCTTTTTCCCGTGCGCGCTCCGTCCTTTACGACAAGTATGTCTCCAGGATTTACTTTTCCAGTAATCATGTTTTGAAAGAACTCGTGGCTTACATATTTAGGAGACGAGATAAAGTCTATTTGACCATCCTCAGTAATGTGCTCTCCCCCAACACTGATAATTCCTTGGTCAGTTCTTGCGCCGCCTTTTTCTCGTTGTCCTGTTTGAAATTGCACCATCTCCCCCAATCTCACCAACCGCCACTCTTTGGGCAGAGGACCGAGTTCGGTCATCTGGAAGCCGTCGGGAATGTCATCGGTGTCCACCACAGAGCGTACCGAGTTCACAGAAGCAACCTCCGCGTTCTCTGTGTTCTCTGCGGTAAAAATCTCCTTTTTCCTCATAGCACCCCCAGGCTGCGCAGCACCTCATGCAGGGCGCGGTCGGCGGCGGCGCGCTCCTCCTCCGCTTCCAGCAGGCGCACCACCGCTTCCTCCAGCGGCAGCACCTCATCCTTGCCGTTCGTGCTCACATAGCGGCTGGGGGAAAGATTGTAGTCGTTGCGGGCGGCTTCGTCGCCGGTGATAATGGCCGAAAGCCCCTCCTCGGTGCGCCATTCGCGGTACAGGTCGGCGATGCGGGCGACATGCTCCTCGGTCAGGTAGTTTTTGGGCTGGCCTTTGGCAAACAACTGGCTGGCGTTGATCAGCAAAATTTCCTTGCGGCGCGGCTTGCGGCGGTTGACCAGCAGGATGATGCCGGGTGCAGTCGTGTTGTAGAACAGTTTTTCGGGCAGCAGGATGACCGCCTCGATCAGGTCGCTTTCAACGAATTTCTTGCGGATGTCGCGCTCGCGGTTGGAACCGCTGTTGCCGCTGCCGCGGCTGACCGCGCCGGTATCCAGCACAACGGCCATCCGGCCGGCCTCGTTCAACGAAGCCAGCATGTGCTGCAGCCAGCCCCAATCTGCGCTGGAGGAGGGCGGCGTGCCCAGCGCAAAGCGCTCGAACGGGTCGTTTTCGTAACTCTCGACGGAAAATTTTTGATTCCACATCGGGTTGGCGGTCACGCGGTCGAAGGTCTGCAAACGCCCGGCAGCGTCCACAAAGGCCGGGTGGCGCATGGTGTCGCCGATGCGGATGTCGGCCTGCAGGTCGTGGATGACGGCGTTCATGCGCGCAATGGCAAAGGTAGCCGGGTTGATCTCCTGCCCGTACAAACGCAGCGGAGCGGTGCCGGGCGGCAGCTTGGGGCGGCTGTTCTCCACGATGCCGTGCGTTTCCAGCAAGCGCAAATGGCACTTGATCAGCAGCCCGCCGGAGCCGCAGGTTGGATCATAGACGGTCATCCCCGGCTGCGGCTCGAGCAGACGCGCCATGAGGAGGCCGACTTCCCGCGGGGTATAGAACTCGCCGGCGCTTTGACCCTGTCCCTCGGCAAATTTGCGCAGCAGGTACTCGTAAGCGCGCCCTAGAATATCCGGCTCAACATCTTTCAAACCCAGCCGCTGGCGGGAGAGCACCTCCACCAAAGCCGCCAGATGCTGGTCGGAAATAATGCGCTGTCCGGCGGCGGTAGCGTTAAAATCCACCATGTTGATCACACCCTGCAAGGAGGGGTTTTCGTGTGCCACATCCCGCACTGCATCGGTCAGGAACTGCCCTAAGGCAGCCACCCCGCGCTGGCGGATGGCTGGCCAACGGGCGTTTTCGGGGATATAAAAGCGCACCAGGTGCACCTTCCCACGTTCCCGCTCCTGCTCCAGCAGGCGCAGCGCCAGGTCGCGGCTGCCGTACTCGGCGGTCAGGCGTTCCAGTTCATCATCAAACACATCCGAAAGCCGCTTGAGAAACACGAGCGGCAGGATGTAATCCTTGAATTTGGGTGCATCCACCGGGCCGCGAATCGCGCAGGCGGCATCCCACAGCCAGGTTTCGAGCGTGTTGAGATCCATCATGGTGTGTTCTTCTCCCGTAGAGGTGTGCGTTGTGCAAAGCAAAACTGAATTCTTGCGCTGCATTCTGAAGCGTGCAGCGGCTGTTTCAGCCTTGCTGCAGTCGGCAGCAGGGCCGCACCGCTCTTGAATTAGTATATCCATTCTTTGAAAAAAATCAAAATGGGTGAACGCGACCGAAGGGTGAAACCTTCGGACCGCGCGCCTGTACAACCTGACAGACGGTGAATAAACCAGCGGCTGATCCAGTGGCTGGGTCATAACCGAAGCCTGTCAGCCGAGTGTTGAGCAGGGCAAGAGGTTCACCGGCTACGAAGCCAGGACTGTTGTCCTTATGCGCGCTATTTTTGGAGGAGAGCCGGCGTGGAGGACGGAACAGGCGGGAAATTATTAGGGTGTTCAACTGGCAAACCGGTGGTAACCTGAGCCGATCCAACATAAGCTGTCAGGGCGTTCCGGTTGCGTCATCACAGGTTGCAGCAAGGTTTTCACTAGCTATATTGTAAAATCTTCAAACTCTCTCATTTGCCTCAATTTCCGTTCCAACGCATCCAATACCGATTTCCATCCTTCCCCCATCCATCGCGCAGACCGGAGAACATTTTCATCCGTTTTTGTTTTTGCCTGTTCAATCAAAGTAAAACCTTTTGCTGTCTGTTCAGCAACATCTTCTTCCATTCTTCCAATTTTGATCAGGGCTTTCGTAAGCAGGTTTTGATCCCAGCCATTCTTTGTCAAACTTAGTCGTTCAATGGCCTGTTTGGTTAACTCATCTACCTCCCCTTGTTGTAAGGCAAGCAGAAGCACTTCTTGCCATAACGGAGCAGAGATGTGATGGCGCAGTTCTCCAACAAAATTTTCATAAATCCTGTACTCAGCGAGTTGCTGCTGCAATTCTTGAATCTGTTTTTGATAATCCTGCAGGTTTACCTCCAGTTTCAATAACCAATCTTTTTTAGAGCGGATGTTTTCGTCTAACGCCTCAATTTCCAGCTTGTGTTCTGTAATCTCGTTTAGTAGATTTTTTTCCTCTTGCCTTAAGAAGCGAAACAAGAAGTCATCCTTCGTCCCAGTTTCCAAAGGCTGATTTTTCTCTTGCACCAAAGCGGCAATTCCCCGGGAGAGATAATCCAGTCGGGTCGCCTGTTTTATATTGCCAGCTTGCCTGAATGCCTCGGCTGCCCGCTTGAAATCCTCAACTGAACGGAATAATTCGACTTTCTCATAAAAAAAACTTCCTCTTAACAGGTAAAACCGGGCGCGATAACCATGATAAGTCTGCCGTAAATCCGGTCTCTGGTTTTCCACTAGAGCAGAAAGCTGCGAAAGTGCCTGTTCGATATGGATCAGCGCGATCTGTTTTTGAGGTTCATTCCACCCAAGGTATTGAAATCCGGCAAATAAAATATCAACTTGATCCCAACGATATTCGACCGGGACGTCTTCGACCATAAGACCCAATAATCGCAACAGAGACTTACAGGCGTGGCTGAAACCACACGCCTTTTCGATCAGCGTTTGGCGATCCTCAGGGGTTAGCTGCACCCAGGGAAAGTTTATTTTGATTTTTTCGGGGTGAACACCATTTTTTAGGTCAACGAGGATAGCATCCACCGGAGAGAAAGAAACGCTAGTTTGATTGTCCATCATTGCCCTTGAAACCATTTCCGCCATCGGTAAACTTAATATCCCGCAGCTCGGTTAAGGCTCTATCCATTTCCTTAGACCATTCCAAGGCAACTAACTCTACACTACGCAATGAACCTTCTACGCCTTGCAGGCTATCAATCAAGCGAGATTGACTTTTGCTGAAACCAGTCAATCCTTCCGGGATGGTTTTGGTTAAATCTTCCATAGCCGGAACGATTTGTTGGGCAGCTCGCTGAAACGTCTTCATATTGTCACGAAACACGCCGAATGAGTTCCTTAACTCCATGATGTGTTCCATCTGCTCGTTTGTAGCAGTGTTTAACTTTCCCAGCTCTTCTCTCCACTGTAAGATGATCTGATCCCATTGTTGCTTGTAGGTTTTTCCTGCTTCAATTAGCTGATTCGTCCATTCATCCTGCTTGGTCGAAATCTTGGACAATACCTGATCAAGCTTCAGAGTCAGGTTATCCAGATAAGATTTTTGCCTGCTTGCCAGATCTGAATTTTGATTGGCAAGGTGATCGACTTGATCCTGAACTGATGCCATGATCTTTTCTGCACTTCGAACAGTTGTTTCAAGAGCATCACGATACTGGTCTTTCATTTCTTCAACAAAGTTTTCCAATCCGTTTATCAGTATAATGGTACGTTCTTCAGCGGTCTCAAAAAACTGACGACGTTTGAGCATAAAAATACGGTTGACTTCCCATGCTATTTCGCCTAATTCCACCGCCAAATTGTTAAGAATTTCCTCTCTGCGACGATCCTGATAATCGCGGAAAAGATTGATTAAGAGTGAGAGCAAGATAATACCCAAGATGATGATGACATCAACTAGCGCAACAACACTGAAGGGGCTTGGAGCTCTTGTGCCTACTTGGTTCAGGGTTCCGCTCTGCCATAGAAACAAAAGATTCTCATTGCGCAGCTCAGGCTGTTGATTTAACAATACTCCGTAGGCCCAGGTTGCCCTTGAAAGCTCAAACCAGGTGTATAAGATTGGAAAGAATATGGCTATATTTCGAAGATATTCAAAATACTGGACAAAGGGGTAGACTCGATGCCACTTAATCGGAGTGTTTCTGCCCTCTTGGAGAAATCGATCACTGGCCAATGCCCCAAAAACATTCAAATTTAGCCAGTATCCTGAATCTTGATCTAACCAATCGCGGATTTGATCTAATGCCTGAATAATTGATGTCTTGATACCATATTGTTGGAGTTGAGTAAGGAACACTGTAATTCGTTCCTGGAGTTTTTGGATTTCATCAGCAAGCGAACTGGTTTTGGTCATAAAGGCCCCTCTATGGTTTTGGTTGAACGAATAGCCCTATTATACAAAATTCCTTATTTTCGTGAATACCAACGACAAACATTTTTAGACCTTTTTTATAACGAAAAGACGAAAACAAAATATAATTTTTAGCAAAAACTGAGAAATTCAATCCTCATGACCCCCGAATACCAATTTCCTGTGCAATTGTTCCGAGAAAATTTTGAAAACAAAGCAATCCGGCCGGATGCCATACCCCAATATTTGGCTAGATTGACGATTGAAACCGCAAAAAATGATCATTGGTCTGCTTACCTCAGGCGTCAGAAACTCCACTACCAGATCAAGACTCTCAAGATCCTCAAACAAGCCGTGGCAAAGAAAGACCCCTTAACCATTAAGCGTTGGTACCTCCCCGGCCTGTTTGATGAAATCGGTTTTTTCGTGGGTGTTGAACTGGATATATTGGAAAGCATCGCTCCCAAGAACGCAAGCATGGGTATTAATCCACTTCTAAATCTTCAAAGGGGGATTCAGCGTTGAGCAATTGGTCTACTTCGCAAAACACCATCAATTTAGCAGGCTGGCTGTTTGCTGATCTACTCCTAGGTCTGTCCATGATATTTCTGCTTTCCAGTCCACCGCCGCCACCGACTCCGCCGCCCCTTACCCCAACCTTAACTTCCACTCCAACAGCTACCTCAACATCTACGCCCACCTCAACCCCTACCCCAAAAATAGACCGCAGCCTAAGTCAAATTGAAACTGCTTCCATCACCCCCGTTCCAACAGGTTTAGCGCCGGTTGGCCTTTCCAAACCGCAATGCTATAACCTTGAGCTGAAAGGGACAGATCCATCCGATGGAAGTGAGAAAGATGCTATTCTCAAACAACTCAACAGAATGCTGCCTAATAATCCTTCCTATCGTGCCGGATTGCTGTTGATTTGGGGACATGGTAAGAGCATTTATGATGGTCGGCGCATAGCAATGCGGGTCGGTGATGTAATTCAAGAAGCCTATCCACTCAGTTTTGCCAAAGTCAGTCGAAAAAGCTTGGGATACGACTTTGGGGATTACAAGCACGTCCAGGTTGAGGTTTATTTTTATACCGATTCCGAATGGACTGGTGGCCAACCGGTGCCTTGTGAGTTTACGGACTAAAAGAGCGGACTTCGCCTTCCTTACCGCCAAAGTTAATCTTCACCCGGTCTTCCAAAATAACTGCTTTGCCGGGCGATATCTCTAACATTCTGCCATCTCTCAAGGTTGCCGTCCAGCGTTTTTCAGATAGATTGCGCAGCCCCCACAAATTGGGATTGCTGGGGTTTTTGGTAACAGCTGCAATCGGTTTGGAAAAATCATACAAATTTCCCACGTGGTGAGGAAATAATTGGGTATCGTGATTCAGCATGATCACATTACCATCCAGTTTCAGTCGCATCGGCAAATGGATGATTTTATTGCAATGCCAGCAAATAAAACGTAATTTGTTCTTGATCTTTTCGACATCATAAAAGTTTTCTGCCCCACAGTTTGAACAATAAATTATCGCGTCGCGCAGTTTTATGAACGCTTGCCGCCATTCACTTTCTACCACCCGTCCGTTTTCCGGGTCTTTTATTCCGTCGGTAAAGGATCGTGTAAACAAATCTCTCAAAAATTTTGGGTAAATTGGCCAGTAAAGCAACGGGTTCTGCTGGTGATATTCCACAGGACGGTTAGAATCGTCTGACGGGTCAAAGATAAAAAGTGGTTGCTCCCCATACAATTTGCGCATGGCTGAAAGGTCAAAACAACGGATTTCATATTCGCGTTTGCCCTCAAGGGGGTGATGCAGCAGGAACATATAAAATAACAGAACTGCTAAAGAGAAACGGTCTGTTTTGATAGAAGGTTGTGCTTCGCCGCGCACCACTTCTGGGGCCATGAAGCGAGGCGTGCCCAGCACGCCGCTGTAACTGCGGCCGGTTATACCGACATTATCATTATCACAAATCAATACTTCTCCAGTATCAGGGTCAAAAAACACATTGCCAAAGGAAATATCACGGTAACATAAGCCTTTTGAATGGAGCTGCATGTAGCTGTCAGCCAATCCAAAGCCGGCGGTGCAAAGCGACCGAAAAGTGGGTTCAGCGCGCCTTTTCATTAAGTCTACCAAGCCCTTAAAGCGGCTCTCACGCAAAAACATGAGATAACCAAAAGGTTGATCTTTTTTCGAAAGTACCAATTCAAGCGGCCAGAGAAAGCGGTTGTCAGGTGCGCCTATTCGGATTAATTCTCTTAAAACCTCTAACTGCTCGTTGGTGGCGTTTTCCGAAAAATACCATTTTAAAGCATACCTGCGACCTTCCATTTCAACTTCATACACTTCACCTTGTCCACCACTCCCCAAAAGGTTAAGGACTTGGCAAGTTCGTCCCGATTCGGTAGTTAGTGTATTGTTAAGGATCCTGTCCATGTTATCTCCTTGGTAAAGAAAATATATTGCGGTAGAAATTATCATTTACCCCAAAGAGCATAATTTTACATCCGCCGCAGGCAACGGCTAGCAGGTCACCGCTTGGCGAAAAAGCCAGGGCATTAACCGGCTCGATATCCACCTTCAAACGCTGATCTTGATCATAAATATCGGGTAGAAAAAACCAAACACTTCCATCACCACAGCCAACCGCAAGCAAATCTCTTTTTGGATGAATGGCGATTCCCGTCACACGGTTGGGAAATTTTCGATAGTGTAGTTCCATACCTTTGGAAAGGTTGAAAATCTGTATCGTTCCATCTTCATAGCCGCTCACCAGCCAGTGTCCGTTTGCGCTGACAGCGGCTGCAGTGACTGGGGTCTCACAAGAACGCTCAGAAAAAATTTTTTCCCCTCTCTCGGAGCTCCAGATTGTTACAGAGCCATCTTCCCCACCTGCTGCAAGACGGCGGCCGTCTGGCATGTAAGCCAGTACCTTAACAGCCGATTGGGTCAGCCACTGACGCACTTTTTTACCTTCTGGCAAAGAGAACAACGTTATCAGAGCATCCTCCCCTCCAACCGCAATCTTACTGCCATCCGGTGCAAAAGAGACCGTGTTCAACCAATCGTTGTGTTTCCACAATAATCTTAAAGGCTTCCTGCTAACAGCATCCCACAAATGCAGGATACCATCTGCCGCACAGGAGATCAGATACCGTCCATCCGGTGAAAATGCGAGATCAAGAATTTCAAAACGATGTTTCTCCAGTTTGGTATCTTGACTACCATCATGGTAATGGATAAGTTGAATTTTCCGACCGTCGGCAAATGCCAGCATTTCATCTCTGGGAGAAAAAGCGATTTTTCCAACTGCTTCAAACTCTTTCTCAATGGTAAGCCAAGGAGTCTGGCCCTCGTCAGCCCAAACCTGGAGGGCAAGTCCATCTGTTTCGACAATCAGAATATCGTCCTGTGGAAGAACGATGGCATCAAGTGACTTAAATGCAGCAGCATCCCGACGCATCATCAAGCGACTGTCTGGAATTTCCCAAACATTTATAGTTTGGTCGCTGATTGAAATTAAGCGATTATCCGACAAAAACCTTACTCTCCGCAAAGAATCAGACTGCTCATCAATGTGCCTCGCAACAAATTCCGATCCCCAATTCCACAAAGATAGCCGTTGGCGATTATCCCCCATTGCCAGAAACCTCCCATTCGGCGAATAAGCCATCGTGAAAATCTGGCTTTGAACAGGTAAAACGCCCAACAAATCACCGCTCGCTAGATGCCAATTTTGAACTATACCACGGCTAGACGCGCTGATGAGTTGCTCGCTGCCGGGTTTAAAAGCAAGGCTCAGCACCGCTCCATCGGTGCTTTCCCACTGCCGAGCCGGCCAACCACTAATTGTTTCCCATAATACAATCTTGCCAGTCTCATCGCCGGATGCCAGAAAACGCCCATCCTCGGAAAACTCCAAGGTCCTAACAGATGATTCATGCAGCTCTAACATTTGAGAGCAATGTCCTTCATTAACCTTCCACAATTCAATTGCTCCATTCGGCAAACCGACTGCAAGCAATAGAGCGTTCGGAGACAAGGCTGCTGAAACAACCGCTGTTACAATCCAACCAAGGGGTAGAGCGTTGCCTTTGCGAAAGATGCCAATGCCCCCCGTGAAAACCAGTAGCAGGTGATCTTGGTCAATTCCAAAACCGGTTATAAACTGACCTTTTCCCCACTGCTTCTCCATGCCAACTTTTTCAAGAATTGGAGAGAATGCTATTCCTTGAAAAACGAGGGACGACTGATCAGGGGGATGAATAGGAGAAGAGGGATGCAGCAACCCTTCTAAACCTTTTTGCCATGTTTCAACAACTTGCCTGGCAAAGTCTTTGTCCCAGGCTTTTTTCTCGTGCAAAGATTTTTCCAAGTGCCTTAGCGTAAGTGGATCCGCCTGACTGCCTCCCAATTCCAAGATTTTGTCTAACACCCCTTCGTCTATGGACTTAATAAGTAAGAGAGCCAGCCGATCTCCACCAAAATAATCAAGGATTAACCCTATTAATTTTTGACGATCTTGGAGTAGATCACTCCCGAACTGACTGAATATCTGCTGAAGAACAAGCGCTGGATTTTTTGTCGGCGTCATCGGTATTTACTTGATCATCTCCAGGATAAATCATTGAGCGAAAAGCCAGACACGCTGTAATATCATCTCCGCTGCCCTGAGCCGAAACCTCATGCAGCCACTCCTCCAGCTTCTCCTCAATTAGTTTTATGCCGTATTTCTGAGCGAGGAAGTGATAATCCTGTCCAACTTTATGGAAATCTGCTTCACTTTTGTAAGAATTAGAATAGCCATCACTGGCAAGTAATATTAAAGCAGGCAGCGGTTCATGGGAGGAGAAAAATGCGGTGCGAATCTCTTTCCAAGCCTCTGGAGAGCACAGAGATGTGGTTTGGTTTCCTATTAACCGTTGATCCCTTGAAATTGGAGATGAAACGATACCTTTCTCGTCCACCAAGAGAATATCGCCATCACCCAGTTGAAGATAGATATGAAAGTTAGGGGAAAGCAGCGCAATTAATAAGGTGCTACCGTACTTGACCAGTAAAGACCCGATATCGAGAGATCCTTCAATAATATCCCGGCGGCTTTGATAGTCGTCTGTTACTTTTTGTACCCACTCCTTGACAATGATCTTTGGAAGTTCTTCCTCTGCCATTTGTTTAATCATATCCAATTTTAGATTGGATTGTTTGGCATGATTGTAGAATTTCAGGCAGGTATCCACCCCAACTTCAACAGCTAATTGAGCGCCAAGATCGCTAAAAGGGCTGTTCTGACTGCCGTGTCCATCCGCAACTGCCAGAATAAGCGGTTCTTCATTGTGGATTTTGAAGCAATCCTGACTTGTTTTGTTGTGCAATTGATGAACAGCGCCAGTTACGCTTTTTCCAATCAGACGCCAATTTTGTGAATAAATGGTGTTGTCCAACATTACACCTTACCAGACATCATCACCAAACTTCATCGGTTGAGCTTATATCAGGCGGGGGTTGTGGTATGGGTACATTTGTGGAAATAACACCACTTGACTGGCTGGCTGGTGATGAGGCAGATTGCAGGACAGCTGTAGAAACCCATTTAATGTACTTGACCAGTGTTTCCGGATTATTGGCTTGCAAGGGTTGAATTTCAGGATGACCGATAAATTTTTTCAATACATCCAGATTGGCATCGTTACCAATTGCAATAGCAATGCGCACTGCTTTCTTCCCCCAAGGCAAATCAAGCAATGTTTTCAAACCACTGGAAAAATCATCCGTAGGCTGTCCATCAGAGATCAAAACCAACACGGGTGGCAAAGCCCGCTCGGACATCGGCGGAATTTTTAACTGATCGGAAACCAGTTTTAGGGCGTGCCCCATATCTGTTTGGCCTGATGCGGTCAAGTCCTCCCAGTTAAACTGATCAACCGGAGTGGGTTGGGCAATGTGCCACTCCGCACCGTTAGAAAACTTAACAACCCTGACAAGCACTTGGGCAAATGGATTTTCCTGAGCAACTTTTCTCATATGAGGTATCGCCTCACGAATTGCATTGTTCAGGGATTCAATCTTTCCTTCATAAGACATAGAACCCGAACAGTCTGCAATCCAGATAAAATGCAAAGGCCTAGATGCTATTTCACCACCGGGACGTTTAATTTCCATTAGATCGAATCCTCCCTACGATTACTATTCTAGAATGGTTACAAACCGAAGATTGACTTTCCACCTTTTGATTAAGAATACAGTAATTATAACAAAATTATTCGTTTTTTGGTTTGAAAAATTAGTGTAACATTGTTTCTGTGAAATTCTGAACCTTGACAAAATTGAATAGTTTTACAAAACAGGAAACTGACCTGACTCACCAAAGCCGGAATACCTTTTTAGATAAACTGCGGATATTTTGCCCCAGATGGAAGGCTGCTACCACATCCGCACTACCAGCGGCAGCACAGAAAAACGGGTTGCAAAATCGTCATCGCGTGAAGAATTTTCACGCGTATATAAAAATTTTTTCAACGAGGTGTTTTTTTCGGCCCAGCGGGAACAAATGAATTTGAGGCCGTAAGCTGGTTGAGAATGGCAAGACAAATACGAGAGTTATTACACCAACTCTTTGGGAAAATTAACCGGAACGACTTATTTCAAGCGGTCTAACTGGTCCCGGTCTCGGATCACCAAAAAGGAACCAAACCGCAATGCAACTACTCCGTACACCGCATCCGCTACACCAAGTTTGCATTGTTCAGCCAGTTCAACTGCCGTCTGTGCCGTAGTTTAGTCCAGCAAAACCCAAACTTGATGAGTTAATGCTTTCACACTTTGCACATAGTGCAGGACATTTTCCTTTTTCTCGTCGCCTCTTGCCAGCACGGCACCCAATTTAGGCAGCAAGAGAATGGGAGAGACCATCGGCTCAAGGGACTGGCGAATTTATTCCAGAAAGGCCAAGCTTTCCCGACTGCCTTTTTCTCCGGTCGAAACGCATTGATCCACACGCTGGGATTTATCGTCACGGGGCTCATCCTCTCACCTCATCCAGCAGTTCGTCCGTTGTCCGTTGGGTTTTCCACTCCGGCAGGTTGCCGGCCTGATAGAGAGCCTCCCACCAATCCTGTTCAGGCGGTTCGGGAACCGGCTCGGTGGGGATAAGCAGCCCCGCAGGACGCCCACAAATGTACACCACGTTACGCATTCCCCGCTGGACATTGCGGACAATCTCTACCGTTTTGGCTTTGAGCGTCCGTATTCCTACGTATTCGGGCATAACCGCCTCCAATGCAATATAGTAGTCCTGAAGTTCAGACATGAGTTCGGACAGGGTGTTGAACAAGGGCGATAAACGCTGCGAAAACATCATCGAAAATGGCACGGCGGTCGGTTTTGGAGATAGGCCATTTCTGTTTCAGCAGGATAAATAAACCCGAATAGCGTCTCCACTTCTTGCCCTTCTTTTTGTTCAGTGAACCGGGCAACCGGTCTTTTTCAAGCACCGGCTCATTTTCAGTCAGGACCTCACCATAGAGATGATCGCGGATAGCCTCACCCAGCATCAGAGCGATGGCATATACCAGGAGCAAGAGAGCCAGCATCTTTTCCATGTAGGTTTGTTGTTTATTCATCAGTTTGGTCATGTCCAAAAGGCTTTTCAGGTCGCGGAAACTTTCTTCAATCTTCATACGGGCAAAGTAAATCCGCAAACCTTCTTTTGCTTCGAGGTCAGTCATGACCCACATGGCTTCTGAAAATCCCTTTTTCCACGTCCCGATCAGATTGACCCGCACTTTGCCCATATACCACACCCCTGGATGGATGACGGTCTCTCCCGGTGCAATGGTTAGTGTGACCTCCTTACCATCTTGATCATAGAATTTGGGCGGATGATTTCTCAAATTCAAGCGGATGACAAAATGAAGCCGTTCTTTCTCCAATCGGAGCAGCAATTCCAAGTAACTGAACTCTCGATCCAGCACTAAGGCACGCTCCCCCAACAGGTCTTTCAAACCTTCAAAAGCGCGGAAGTGGTTCAAATTGCGCGAATCGCCATTTTCGGCAATCGTCCTGGATGAATAGGTCACCAATCCACACGGGATGGCTCGCCCACGATACGGCGTAGCCAACACCATCGCCCAGAAACCTCTCCTTTTGCCGTCTTTCAGCTTCCCTACATACGGCGTTTTCCATGCCTGCGGTCGTTCAATTTCGGTCGGGTCGCCGATCACAAAGTCGGCTTCCTCTTGAAATAATCGCCATAGATTTTCTCGCGGATCGGTGACCTTCAGAAATCGTTGGATACGTTTGTAGCTCGCTTCCCTGTTGCCCGGCATCTTTGCTGCTATATCCGTCAATCGTATCGATTGGGCTGCCAGAATGGCTTGTCCGATCTCGGCTGCACGTTTTGCCTGCCTTTCCTCATCAAATAATTGCTGCATAAATCGCTGAATCTTGATAAACTTGTCCATGAAGCCTCGAGATTGGTGGTTTTCTTGTGGAAAATCAAGTTTACCAATTCTTGAGGCTTCTCTCTTTCCTTTTGTCCGATCTCATGTCCCAACATCAGCCTCTTGAAAACTTCATACTTGACTTTGACCTGAACTTTTTCTATAATCTGTTCTAGAACTCTAGAATTCCAGAACAATAATAATGTCTAACCGAACGATCCCCCGTTATGTGCAAATTGCCAACGCACTGCGCCGGCAGATTGTTCAGCACTCGCTTTCTGCCAATCAAAAACTGCCCAGTCAGCGAGAATTAGCCGATCACTATCGCACAACGCTCTCTACCGTCCGCCAGGCGATCCGCCTTTTGGAAGAAGAAAACCTGATCCGCACCGAACACGGCAGCGGTTCTTTCGTCAATCCGTCTTCTTTTCAAGAAAATTCCATTCAACTGCTCGGATTTTCCAGCGAGATGAGCCGGCATAACCTGGCCGTTGAAACGGAGCTGCTCTCCGTCAATTACCCGGTATTGAATGTGGAGATCAACCGGCTGCTGCAACTTCCCGTCAAACAACCCCTGGTGCAAATTAACCGCTTGCGAGTTTTCCGCGGCAAGCCGATTGTCTTACAACACTCCTATCTCTCGCACCAATTTGTGAACTGCGCGCAAACCTATCAACCCAACCTGTCATTATACGAACACCTGCAGCAGTCGGCTGGCGTGCTGATCACCGATGCGCGCGAAATTCTCAAACCCGTTCTGCTCAACGAGGAACAAGCCTCTCTGTTGGAGCGTCAGCCAAACGAGCCGGCTTTGCTCTCCATGCGGGTCAGCTTTCACCTCAACGCTTCGCCAATTATTTATGACGAAGCCTTCCTGCCAGCCGATTCCTTCGTTGTGACTGCTGAACGATTTGGCACGCGCACCCGCTATCAATTTCACCTCCTTTCGCATGAAAACTCTGATATCCTGTCCCTTCTCCTTCCACCTTCTGAACCGACTTTTTAGGGATGAGTGAATGATGCAGCCTGTTTTGGAAGTAAAAGAGATAGTTAAGCAGTATCCCGGCGTCTTGGCGGTTAACCGTGCTTCGCTTTCCCTTATGCCGGGAGAGGTCCACGCATTAGTTGGAGAAAACGGCGCCGGTAAATCTACCCTGATCAAAATCATGGCCGGTGTCGTCCGTCCAGACTCGGGCAACCTTTTTCTCAACGGAAAGCGGCTGGAACTGACCAGTGGATTGGATGCTTATCGTTACGGCCTGTCTTTCATCCATCAGGAGCTTAACCTCATCCCCTACCTCAACGGAGCGGAAAATATCTTTTTAGGTCGTCCGTATCCAACCAACCGCTTTGGAATGGTTGCCTGGGAGACGCTCTTTAATCGTGCCAAACAGATTCTGTCTGAGCTGGGCGCCGATACGCCGGTGGATGTGCCGGTCAGCCGTCTTTCACGCGGTGGTCAGGCAATGATTTCGATTGCCCGAGCCTTTGCCGGCGAAGCGCTGATTTTTGTGATGGACGAACCTACCGCTTCATTGAGCGACGAAGAAATCCGTCATTTATTTCAGGTAATTCGTCAGCTCAAATCGCGCGGCAAAACCATTCTCTATGTTTCTCACCGTCTGAATGAAATTTTTGAAATCAGCGACCGCGTCACCGTGATGCGCGACGGCAGCGTGATCGGCACCTTCGCCATCCAGCAAGTAACCCAAACCGACCTCATCCGCAGCATGATCGGCCGCGAGCTCAAGGAAAGCATCCCTCCTTCCCATTCCAAACCGGGCGAAATCATTTTAGAAGTCCAAAATCTGAAAGGAGGCATTGTCCAGGGGGTATCCTTTGAGGTGCGCGAAGGCGAAATTGTTGCGCTGGCCGGTCTGGTAGGCGCCGGGCGCAGCGAAGTGCTGCACATGCTGTACGGCGCAGCCCAACCCGAAGGAGGTGAAATCCGGCTCTTTGGAAGGAGATTTCAACCCCGCAGTCCGGCGGACGCCATTCGCGCCGGCATAGCGCTGGTCCCAGAAGAACGCCGCACCCAAGGGCTGATCTTGAACCGCGCTATTCACGAAAACATCTCTTTGCCGTTTTTACGCACGTTCACCTCCGCATCCTTTGTACTGAATGCGGCACTGGAAACAGCTGCTGCACAAGGCGTCAGCCGCCAGGTCAACCTCAAAGCCGTTTCCCTCAAACAAAAAGCCGCACAACTTTCTGGAGGAAACCAGCAAAAAGTGGTTTTTGCGCGTTGGTTGTTGAAGCGTCCCCGTTTATTGCTGCTGGATGAACCAACCCGCGGCGTAGATGTTGGAGCGCGTTTTGAAATTTACCGCATTATTCGCGAACTGGCCGCAGATGGAATGGGAGTCGTGTTGGTGTCTTCAGACTTGAGCGAGGTGTTAGGGCTGGCCGACCGAATTATCGTTCTGCGCGAAGGCCGTCAGATTTCCGAAATCAACGCATTACAGGCTTCTCAAGAGATGGTTTTACACGATTGTTACGGAGGAAGAAAATGACCAAAGAACAGCCCCTTACCAGTGTGCAACCACCCCAAATTCCTATAAAAAACGCTGCGCCTGCCCTCTGGCTGCGCAGATGGGGTACGCTGTTCGGTTTTATGGCATTGATTTTTGTCTTTTCCCTGCTGCGTCCCACTACCTTTTTGACCTTTCGCAATTGGAGTAATATCATCGAACAGGTGGCTACGCTTGCAATTGTTTCGGCAATGGTCACGATTGTCATGGTCACCGGTGATTTTGACCTTTCTGTGGGCACGCTTGCCAGTCTGGCCGGCGTAGTCACAGCCGATTTGATGGCAAACCGCGGTTGGCCGGTTTTGCCTGCCTGTCTTGCAGCCATGACGGTAGGCGCGCTGGGTGGTTTGATCAACGGGGTTCTGGTTGCTTACGGCGGTCTTTCCGCCTTTGTGGCTACGCTGGCAACCATGACCGCTTACGGCGGAATGGCACTGCTGTACACCAACGGAGCAACCATCTTTTCCAACATTCCCGAAACCTTCCGCTGGTTGGGGCAAGGATCACTTGGGGTTATTCCTGTCTCGGTCATGATCATGGCGTTGGTGGTATTCATCGCCTGGCTGCTGATGGAGCAGACCGTGTTTGGCAGGCAGTTGTACGCCATCGGCGGCAACCCGCAGGCCTCTTATCTGGCCGGCATTCCCGTCCAGCGCCTGCGCCTGACTGCTTTCATGCTTTCCGGTTTAGGCGCAGCCCTCGCCGGGATTATCCTCACCAGCCGGCTCTTTTCCGCTCATCCGCAAGCCGGTAATCCCTTTATGCTTAATGCTGCCGCGGCAGTCTTTCTTGGAGCAACTGCCTTTCGGGAAGGCGAGCCGCATGTCCTCGGAACGCTTTTGGGCGTGCTGATCATGGGCGTTCTCGGCAACGGCATGAACATCCTCGGTGTGAATTCATACGTCCAATCCATTCTGACCGGCATGATTATCATCTTTGCCGTCCTTCTATCCAGTTTATCCCGCAAAAGGTCAATCCAGCTATGAACGGGATTACACAGGCATTTGAGAAAGCCAGAAAAGAAAACCGCATCGCGTTGATCGGCTATCTTCCAGCCGGTTATCCAGATTCATCCTCCTTCTTGAAATTAGCCGAATGCGCTTTTGAAGCGGGGTTGGACATGCTAGAGATCGGCCTTCCGTCAAACAACCCTTACTTTGATGGAGCGATTATCCGCAGGGCGATTGAGAAGTCCATTCAGCACGGAATCAATGTGGAAACAGCGCTTATTCAAACCCAACAACTGCTTCAACATTCCCATCGAACCGCCACCCTTATTTTTTACCCAGATGTCCTCAGCCAGATTTCCTACCACTGCTTACTGGAGCAATGCTTGCAGGCTGAAGTTGCCGGCATACTGCCGGTGGGGGTGCAATTAGCGGATTGGTTGAAGATGGCCGATCAGGCAAAAAGACAAGGAATTGCCCCCATCGGATTCCTTTCTGCAAACATGCAAAGGCAGGCAGTCATGCAAGTCATCAATGCTGCTGAAGGTTTTTTGTACCTTCAAAGCCGCAATGCGCCAACCGGAAGCGAGGGAGAATTCGGTGATCAGATCGGCCGCCGGATTGAAAGGATTCGAAAAATTACAGGCAAACCGCTGCCTGTTGCTGTTGGATTTGGCGTGCGTTGTTCTGAAGATGTGGAACGCCTGCGCAGAATGGGCGCGGATGGCGTGATTGTCGGCACCGCATTTGTACAAGCAGCTGAACAGGGCTGTGCCGCGTTACAGGACCTGCTTTACAGCCTTTCCCAGGCAGCTGTTTCTTCATAAGGAGCAGTAAAAATGCAAACCGTAATTGCCCTGGATATTGGGACAACAGCCGCCAAAGCGGCGGTAGTAGATTGCAATGGGAAAATTTATGCCAGCGTTTCGGCAACCTATCCGCTCTTCAAACAAGGTCCTGAAGTAACACAATCCCCCAGCGATTGGTGGCAGGCCACCCAACAGTGTATTCGCAGCCTGCTGGATGCCTATCACAAAAAATCGGAACTTTCAGCCGTCGTACTGACCGGTCAAATGCAGGATTTGATTCTCTTGGACAGTCAAAATGTGCTTGCACCAGCGATCCTATATTCCGATTTACGCGCCGTTCAAGAAGCAAACCAGATTTACGAACAGATAGGCGAGGAAACCCTCATCCGGGTTACCGGCAACCTGCAGGATGCTTCCAGCCTGCTGGCAAAACTCCTCTGGCTGCGGGAGCATTCGCCGGAATTCTACACATCCGCCGAGAGGATTCTGATCGGCGCACATGATTACATTACCTACCGTTTATGCGGAGCAGCGGTAACCGATTACACCACCGCATCAACCACCGGTTTGTTTGATCTTAACCGCAATCAGTGGGCCGAAAGCCTGATGACCCAACTGCAACTGCGCTGTGATTGGCTGCCGGATTTGCTTCCTTACGAACAGCCGGCCGGCAGGGTCAGCAGATCGGCTGGGGAAGCAACCGGTTTGCCGGAGGGCCTGCCGGTTTTTCACGGTGTTGGAGATGCGGCGGCAGCGACCATCGGCGCAGCGGCCGGTGAAGGCAGCTGCTGGTATGTATATCTGGGCACTAGCGGATGGCTGGCAGCAGTCTTCGACTCCCCCCCGGTTGACCCGCGCAGCGGCATCTTCAACTTGCGTCATCCGGATGGAAAACGGCTGATCTTAATCGGCCCGATGCTCACGGCGGCCGGCAATTTCGAGTGGCTTGCCCAACAGTTTGGCGGTTTAGAGAGCAGCACCGCTTTAGAAAACCTGACAAGTTATGAAAAGTTGACGCATTTGGCTGCAAAAGCAGCCCCCGGCAGCAACGGCGTCTTATTTTTGCCGTACCTGAACGGTGAGCGCTCCCCCTTTCGAGACCCCAACGCGCGCGGTGTATTTTTTGGGCTGTCCCTTTCCACTGCCCGTCAGGAGATGTACCGTGCCGTGCTGGAAGGCGTCGCTTTTGCTATGCGAACGATCCGCGATAGCATGCCTTCGGAACATGCACCCCAGCGGTTGAGTTTGGTCGGCGGAGGAGCGCGTTCACTCCTGTGGGGACAAATCTTTGCCGATGTATTTGACTGTCCGGTGGTTATACTGGCCGACCCGGGTGAGGTAGGAACACGCGGCGCCGCTCTGGCGGCCGCCAAAGCTTTGGGCTGGCAGCCCAACTTAACCCCTGCGGATTACTTTCCCATCGAACACACCCTGTATCCGATCCGCGAAAATGTCACCTGCTACAACCGCTTGTACCCAGTTTTTTGTTCGTTATATCCTCACCTCAAGAGCAGTTTTCAGGCTCTTGCATCCTTATCCCTGTAATCCAACCGGTCAAACCGGAGGAGAAAAATTTTAACTCACAAAAGGAGGCAGCTATGAAAATAAATGTTTGGCAAAAAGGCTTCTTCTTGGCGATTTTGGTGATGCTTTTGACGGCCTGCGCCGGGCCCGCTCCCTCTCCCAACGCACCCGCTCAAAGCCAGACCAAAACAATTGCCGTCGTCACACCCTACATGGCCAACGAAACCACCAAATATGTGATTGACCGCTTCAAAAGCGAAGCAGAGGCCAAGGGTTGGCGCGTCACCGTCACGGATACTGCCGGAGATTTCAATTTGCTGGTCAGCCGTATTCAAGACGCTGTGGCCCAAAAAGTGGACGCAATAGTTTTGGGAATGGGCGACCCCGCTCAGATGACCCAAGGTCTGGAAGCGGCCAGTAAAGCCAACATCCCTGTGTTCGGGATTGACGCGGGCAATGCACCGGGTGTATTGGTCAATGTGACTTCCGACAATGCCAGTCTGGGAAAACTTTCGGCAGAAACATTGGTCAAGGCAATTGGGGCTAAAGGAAATGTCGTCATGTTCACCCACGACCCGCACCCCGGCGTGCGCGCCCGCGCAGCCGCTGCGGCTGAAGTCTTTTCCGCTTATCCTGAAATTCAGATGATCGAAAAGAAGCACATTGAAGTGCCCGGACCACTGGATAATGCGCGCAAAATCACCGAAGATTTGCTCACCGCGTATCCCGAATCAGGCTCTATTGCCGGTATCTGGGCTGGTTGGGATGAACCTGCTTTAGGAGCGGTCCAGGCCATGCTTGCCGCAGGACGAAACGAAATTAAAGTCGTTGGGATTGACGGAACCGATTTTGCCAAAGCCGAAATCAAGAAGCAAGGACCTTTCATTGCATCGGTTGCCCAGGATTTTGATGCCATGGCCGCCAAAACGACAGAGATTATGGAGGCTTATTTCAACGGCGTGAAACCCCAGAGCGAATCCGTTCTGATACCCGGTCTCTTGCTGACTGCTGAAAACATTAAATAGAGCGGGAAATTCTGCCTTCCACGGCCTCGGCGATTGATATTTATCTTCAAGAAACGTGTCCTTCCCAGATTTTTGCTGGGGAGGACACGCTGTTTTTGGGATGCGTAGTTTTCTGGACAGGCTGCTCAATCCCATGATTGGATCATCACTTTGGTTAAGGTTCGGAGTTTTACAGAAATATTGTTACACTAAACGAAGTTTTGAGAACGACGTTGAGTTGCTTTCATAAAAAATGCGCAACAAAGCGAACAATCAAATGGTTCGTTCGGCGGTACAAGGCGGTAAATTCTTCCAGCGCGGCGCGGTAGCGCGCCACCGTGCGGGGACTGGAAGGGTTGAAAGGAAGTCATCTATGGGGTTCATGCTATTTCCCATGGATTGAATAGTTCCACACCGCAGTGGAGAAAGTCCGTCGTGTTACGGGTGATCAGCGTCAGATGGTGTGCCAGTGCAGTGGCAGCAATCAGGCTGTCCATGACGGTTATCTTGCGTCCTTGCCGCTCCAATCGCGCCACCAGTTCACCCCAACCGATCATCGTTGGAACGTCCAGCGGCAGGATGCGTCTGTCGAAACGCGGGATCAACTCATCCACCAGCCAGGTACGCAGGACTTCTTTGCGCGGCGAGTCGTCCAGCCGTTCGATTCCGTGCTGAATTTCTCCCAGCGAAAGCACACTGAGATACAGTGTATCTTCCTCCGCCTGAGCCAGCCAGCGCACCACCCGCTCCTCCGGCTGACGGCGGGTGAATTCGGAGAGCACGCAGGTATCCAGCAGGTAGTTCATCGCAAATCTACCTGGCGCGGCAAGCTGGTATCCCGCTCAATGGGAAGCTCCGATCCGGCCAGCGGGGATTGCAGCAGGAACTGCGCCAGGTTGCCTCGCGGAGCGGTCAGGCGGCGGTACTCCTCGTAAGAAAGCAGCACCACCACCTTCTTGCCGCGCCGGGTAACGATCTGCGCGCCGTTGCGCAGGGTGCGCTCGACCAGTTCGCTGAAGCGGGCTTTGGCTTCTTGCAACTGCCAGATATTCATATCACACCTCCTATCTAACCAGTCTGACCAGTTAGATTATATCCCACCCCCAACCGAAATACAACTGCCCAGCCATGATGAAAGCACTTTTTGAGAGAGCTAAAAAAACCTTGTGCGACACAGATTAGACTCGTTATTACCTTCGTAAATGGGCATTTTGAGGGCATTTTCGGGGGTTTAGCGTCTTACTCGAGTTTAGACAAAAATGTGAGCAGTGTTGCCCTTGAGCAAAAACGCCCTTTGGTAGAAACTGGGAATTTTGAACACAAAAATTTTTAGCAAAGAGAACCTCAACTCTCTTATCAAATTTCATCGAGCGGTTTATGAATGCGTCCTTCGGATACGCTGCGATGCTCTGTTCGATACGCTGGATGCTCTCCTGTCAGGTAGGGCATTTACTTCTTTTGCCTGCTTGAGCCAGTTCAAGCGCTTTCAACGTCATTGGCCGATCCTGTATGCGGCAGTAGAAGATGGACAGATTGATGCTGAAGCTATGCACCAACTTCTGTTCGGTCAACTGTCACACAAAGGCACCTGAGTCTTCCCGCTGGATAGCTCATCCTAGGCGCGTCCGCGCAGCTGCGTGCTGGAAGACCTGCAGTATGTCTATCAGGCTTTGAGTGATATAGATGGCGGTAATTTCACAATTGGCTGCCCTTACTCCATGCTGGAATGGCATGCTGAAGCCCATCCGAGCTGGTCGCTGCCGCTTGACGTGAGGCGTATTTCGAGCGGACAAACGGCGCAGGAAGTTGTGTCCACCCTGATACTTGCGCCAGGAAAAAACGGTTTGTCTAAAATCGTTATGAAAATATGCGTGGCACTCGGTGTCTTTCATGCCGCAGACCACTTCATAGTTAATCGTTGTTAATCGTTCCCCATTCTTTGGCAACGTCTTCAGCCGTGTGCTGAATGGTAGCCTGTTTTCCGATCAACACGACTTCATCCCCTAGCTGCACACCATCCAATTCATTCAGTTTTGAGGTTAGTGATCGGTTGTTTAAGCAGCCGAATTATCTCGATTCAAATTTTAGTTGGCAAAAATTTAAGAGATCACAACGATGGTCTTTTGAACCAAATCGAGAATCTAAAGCCGGTTTGCCAGTAAAAATTATCATTTGCACTGACCATTTCCCAACCGTCTTGCCCCAATTTAGCGATTTTGCGCATTACCCAATCACGCCAATCTCCTTTTCGATCTACTACTGCATTTTCTGCATTTACTCCATAAGGGGTGAAATAAAATACCTTAACTCCTTCTTCCGTGAAGACTAACTGTGCATGTTCCCATTGTTGCATTTTTCACTCCTTAGCCATTTGTCATGTTAGTGTAACATTGTTTCTGTAAAATTCTGAACCTTAACCAAAGTGGTAAGTCAGAAGTATCCTATCGGTTCGCAAAACAAAACAGGAGACTGGCACGATTCACCAAATCAATTATACCTCTTATGGAAGAATTCACGGATGTTTTTCCCAATAAGAACACCGCCGCCGCATCCGCACTACCAGCAGCCTTGATCGGGTCAACAAGCAGATCCGCCGCCGGAATAGAGTGATTGGTATCTTACCAAACGAGGAATCCTGCCTGAGGCTGATCTCAGCCTTGCTGATGAACATCAGCAAAGAACGGCAGCGCGGTAAGCGATTCTGCGCTGCCAGGCCGTTCGAATGTTAAAGAACTGTGGTTACTTCTGCCTCATTTTTACAGGTAAAGGGTTGCATAATCCCTCTTCGGCTTTGAACACCTTGAGGATACCATCTCATGACTGATCCTTTATCTCATTTGTACGGTAGATGATGATAAAATCAGTAGTTTTGCAGTTTTAACAAAAGAATAAGAACGGGCCAAAGGATTCCGAGTAGGATTGTTGTACGGCAACTTTTCCCAAGG
>Ga0308407_1000416_pt1 | contig 31245 bp, 24 predicted proteins | sample HotsprSampleMSe2_FD_203476 | JGI IMG/M metagenome (GOLD analysis project Ga0308407, IMG submission 203476) | Hot spring phototrophic mat microbial communities from Mushroom Spring, Yellowstone National Park, Wyoming, United States - 20060911_MSe2 ...
CCTGCTGTCAATTGTGGTAAACTCCATGTGAACCTCTTTAGTTATAGATGGATGGTGTAGACCTATATCTTACCAAAGAGGTTCTCTTTTTAGCTTAAGTTAGCGCATATGCCTGCGCCTCCCCCAAAATCGCTGGGGCGATTTTGGGGGAGGCGGGAGGGGGACGAAAATTCGAAAGTTGATGTGAAAATCATTTATCCCATATTGACGTTAATTTAGCCTGATGATGAATGAATATGGCTTGATTGCCGCCGCCGGCTTATTGTTGATCAGTGTACTGGTCAGCAAAATTTCAGATCGTTTTGGCGTGCCGGTTCTGTTGTTATTTTTGGGGCTGGGCATGCTGGCGGGTTCTGATGGTCCCGGCGGCATTTACTTTGACAACCCGGCTGTTGCCCAATTTGTTGGGGTGATTGCGCTGGTGTTGATTTTGTTCGCCGGCGGTCTGGATACCGACATCACTCAGGTGCGGGCAGTCCTGAAAGAGGGCATCCTCCTCTCTACATTAGGTGTTTTGATCACCGCGCTGCTGACCGGTTGGGTTTCAATGCAAGTTTTGGGTTTACCGCTGGAAATCGGCTTGCTGCTGGGCGCAACCGTTTCTTCCACCGATGCAGCGGCGGTTTTCTCGGTGCTGCGCTCCAAAGGAATCAGCCTGAAGGGCAATCTCAAACCTGTGCTGGAGCTGGAATCCGGCAGCAACGACCCGATGGCCATCTTCCTGACCGTCGGCATCATTCAGTTGATTCAATTCCCCAACCGTTCCCTTCTCAACCTGATCGGCTTATTTGCGCTGCAAATGCTGGTTGGCGCGCTGATCGGCCTGCTGATGGGGCGGATCATGGTCTGGCTGATCAACCACATCCGCCTGGGGTACGAGGGGCTTTACCCGGTACTCACCCTCTCGCTGGTTTTCCTCACCTTTGGAATCACCACCATTCTCGGCGGCAGCGGCTTTCTGGCCGTTTATTTGACCGGCATTGTGCTGGGCAACCGCGAGTTCATTCACCGCCGCAGTTTGCTGCGCTTTCATGACGGGCTGGCCTGGTTGATGCAAATTGCCATGTTCCTCACCCTTGGTCTGCTCGTCTTTCCTTCGCGGCTGGTTTCGGTTACCGGCAGCGGATTGCTGATTGCCGCTGCTCTGATGCTGCTTGCCCGTCCGCTCAGCGTTTTAATCGCCCTGATCGGCAGCCAGTTTGCCTTTCGGGAAAAGTTGTTCATCTCATGGGTTGGACTGCGCGGTGCGGTACCCATTATTCTGGCAACTTTTCCACTGCTGGCACAAATCCCGCAGGCTGACTTGATTTTCAACATTGTCTTTTTTGTGGTGCTCACCTCGGTGCTGTTTCAGGGCACCACCATCACACCGGCGGCACGCTGGTTAAAACTGGATGCGCCGGCCGTCCCCAAACGGATTTATCCAATCGAATTCACCCCTGTTGGCGGTTTTAAGAGCGAATTGAAGGAACTGGCAGTCCCTCCGAATTCACCGATGGCAGGAAAAGCCATTGTAGAGCTCGGCCTGCCGGATGATTTTCTGGTGGTTTTAATTGCCCGTCAAAACGATTTTGTGATGCCCAGCGGCGGCACAGTCATCGAGCCGGGTGATACCCTGCTGGCGCTGGCAGACGCCGCAACCTTTGAGGAAGTTTGCCGACGATTATGTCCGCCGTCCTGAGGCAGAAAACACAATCGGCGATATAATACTCCTATCACTCTACCTTAATCAGGAGAAACGAATGGGGAACTTTGATTCCAGACAGGGCATTGGTACGCTGGTCAATCACTTCAACGAAGGGGAAAACCCCTACCACGCGCACGTGGCACCCATCTTCCAGACTTCAACCTTCGGCTTTCCGGATGTGGCTACGGGTGCCGCAATCTTCAAAGGAGAAGACAGCGGATTCACCTACACGCGCATCAAAAATCCAAATCAGGTTCAACTGGCGGGCAAAATTGCCGCCCTGGAAGGATTGGACCTCCTGCGCGCTCAACCGCAGCGCAGCCCTGACGAGGTTGTCGCCGGTCAGGTGTTTGCCACCGGTATGGCTGCCATCACCACCGCCATTCTGGCGCGGGTCAAAGCCGGTGATACGATTATCGCCCAGGAGGCCCTCTACGCCGCAACGTTCACCTTTCTTGATCAAATTTTGCCGCGTTATGGCGTAAAGGTTGTCTGGCTGCGTGATCTGCAGCCGCAGGCCTGGCAGCAGGCCTTTGAGCAAAACCCCGGCGCCGTACTGGCCTATGTGGAAACCCCAGCCAACCCCACCATGGCGATTGTGGACCTCAAAGTCGTAGCCGAAATTGCCCACCACCACAACGCCTGGGTGATGGTGGATAACACCTTCGCCAGCCCATATGCTCAGCGTCCGCTCTCGTTGGGAGCCGATGTTGTCCTGCACTCCACCACCAAATACCTGTCCGGTCACGGCACCATCGTCGGTGGAGCAGCTGTCAGTCGCCATGTGGATTGGGTACACGGCCCCCTCACCAGCCTGCTCAAGACGCTTGGCGGAACGGCTGCCCCCTTCGACTGCTGGCTGACCAATTTGGGTTTGCGCACCTTTGAACTGCGCATGCAGCGCCATTGCGAAAATGCCATGCAGGTTGCCGGTTATCTGGAAGACCATCCCAAAGTTGCACGGGTCTTTTATCCGGGACTGGAATCTCACCCCGATCACAAACTGGCAAAAAAGCAAATGTACGCCTTCGGTGGGATGATGTCCTTCGAACTGAAGGGCGGACTGGCAGCCGGTGAAGCTTTGCTCAACCACGTTAAAATGATGACCCTCGCCGTTTCGCTGGGCAACACCGACACCCTGATTCAACACCCGGCCAGCATGACTCACGCCAATGTGCCGCGCGAGGAACGCCTGAAAATCGGCCTTACCGATGGGTTGGTGCGCCTTTCGGTTGGCGTGGAAAATGTCGAAGACATCCTCCGCGATCTGGATCAGGCATTGGCATACGCCTGAGTTAAAGCCGTTTTAACCGACTAAAAGCCGCTGCGCAAACCTGCAGCGGCTTTTTAAGATGTTGACAAACCTGAAATTTATAGATTTTTTAAGGTAAATTTACCCTAAGCGTGTTATTGTTTAATAACGATTGGCATAGAAGGGAAAGAGTGAAAGGGCGGTCAGGTTTTATCTGGATTTTTGCAGTTTTGATTGCGCCGCTGAGCGGTTGGCTGGCCATTCCGCCTCAGGCCGATGCCGATTCGATTCTGCCAGCGGATCAACCCCCGGTGGATATCGAAGTCCTGCAGGAGATTCAGGAAGAGGGCAGCGCCGATTACTGGATCCTGTTCGACGCACCAGCGGACCTCACCCCCGCCACCCTGATGGATTGGGAGGAACGCGGCCGATATGTCTACGATCAATTGAGGCGCGCCGCCCAACTCACCCAGGCACGCGTTCAAACGGAGTTGCAGCGCCTGGGAGTTAATTACCAGTCCTTCTGGATTCAAAATGCCATTTATGTCGAATCTTCCGGGGAAGCAACATTACAACAGATGCTGAATTTCCCCGAAATTCAATCCATCCGCGCGCCGCGCCAAATTTACTTACATGATGTCCAGCGCCCGCTCTTCCCGGCCGTGACCGTTCAAGCCGTGGAGGAGAACCTGACTCACATTCAGGCGCCGCAGGTATGGCAGCGGGGTATTACCGGCCGCGGCCTGACCGTTGCCAGCATTGATACCGGTGTGCGCTACACCCATCGGGCGCTGATCAACGCCTACCGTGGCAATCTGGGCGGGGGCAATTTTTCTCACGACTATAACTGGTTCGATCCTTACCTGCAACAACCCGCTCCGCTGGATCTTCACGGTCACGGCACACACACCATGGGTATCATGATCGGCAAAGACGGCAGCAACAATCAGATTGGCATCGCGCCGGGGGCAGACTGGATTGCCTGCCGCGGCTGCAAAGGCAACACCTGCGGCGAAGCGCAATTGCTGGCCTGCGCCCAATTTGTGCTGGCGCCCACCCGCACCGATGGCAGCCAGCCCAACCCCGACCTGCGCCCGCAGGTGGTCAACAACTCGTGGGGGGATTGCGGGAGGAAGTACGATGGCTGGTTTCAAAGCGCTGTGAACGCCTGGCTGGCGGCCGGCATTTACCCGGTATTTTCGAACGGCAATGCCGGCGGGTGCGGTTATGATTTTCCACCCGGCTTGAACACGGTTGGCAACCCGGCCCGTTACGGCAGCGTGACCGGGGTGGGTTCCAGCGGTAACAACAACGGGCAGTATGCAGCCCATTCCAACTGGGGGCCAACCGACAACCCCGATACCATTAACCCCCGCCAGGGGTTTGCCAGCCTCAAACCTCAGGTGCTGGCGCCGGGGGTCAACATCCGTTCGGCTTTTGCGGGTACCGATACCGCCTACGCCTGGCTGTCAGGCACATCCATGTCGGCGCCGCATGTAGCTGGTCTGGTGGCGCTGATCTGGCAGGCGGCCCCCTGTCTGGTGGGCAATTACGCCCTCACCGAAACGATCATCGAGCAAACTGCAACGCCGGTGTATTACGACGACGGCTCGCCCGCAACGCCGACCAACCTGCCCAATTATGCCGCTGGTTGGGGAGAAATCAACGCACTGGCAGCCGTGCAGGCAGCTCAGAACCACTGTGCCAACACAGCAACCCTGCAGGGACTGGTTCGCGGCAGTCAGGTCTGTGATGCTTTCCAATTTCTACCCGTGCAGGGCGCAACAATCACGGCCTACAGCGCTAATTCACCCGACCAGCCCGTTCGCATCACCACCACCGCCGCGGATGGAACTTACCTGCTGACTTTAAGACCGGGCAGCTACCGTCTGACAGTTGCTGCGGAGGGGATGATTGAACAGGAAGTCTGGTTGACTTTACCCGCCAGTCAAACCACAGTGCAGAATTTCGACCTCCTCTCCGACCATCCCTGTCTGCAAGCAGAAAGCAGCTCTTTTCAGGTGGAATTACAAACCGGCGAAAGCACGACCCACAGCATCAGTCTTTCCAACCAGGGCTGGCAGGAAACCCCCTTTTCAATTGTCAAACGGACACTGCATCAACCGCCTCTGCTGGCAGATGGCGGCTTTGAGCTGGGCAACTCTTCCAGCAGTCCATGGCGGCAGTACTCGCTCTTGTTCGGAACGCCCCTGTGCAGCGTTTCAACCTGCGGCGGTTACGGTTCGGCTTTGCCCCACAGCGGACAGTGGTGGGCATGGTTCGGCGGGGCATCCAAAACCGAAGAAGGGTGGCTGGAACAATCCTTCAGGCTGCCGGCCGGAAAGGGGTTTTTACGCTTTTACCTGCAGGTGAAAGGCTGCGGCAACCCGGCCGATTTTATTCAAATACTGGTGGACGAAAACGAAATCTGGCGTCAAAATGTCAGCGGCATTCATTGCTGGCAAACCGATTACCGCCGTCATGAGGTGGATCTATCTGCCTTTGCAGATGGTAACAGCCACAATCTCAAGATTTACTCGCAGCAAACCACCTCCGCAACGACCAATTTTTTCCTCGATGACCTGACCCTCTGGCAGGAAACCGACTGGCTGCAAATTGAACCGGACAGCGGCAGTCTGCCAGGTGGCTCGACCATTCCCCTCCACCTCACCGTGAACAGTGAGGGTCTGCTGCCGGGAATGCACCGCGCCGTGCTGGAACTGCATAGCGGCGACGAAATCCTCACCCAAATTCTGGTCGAGGTAAAAATCAACGCTCCCTATCAGTATTACTTCCCACTCATCGGCAACGCTGGGCGGTAGCACATCAGCGCAGATATTTCAGCCCCGTGCCGGTATTGAGCAGTAAAATGCGTTCCCGCGGCTGCAGCCAGCCGCTTTTAACCAGATGATGCAAAGCAGCCAGGTTGGCTGCCCCCTCCGGTGCGGCAAAAATTCCCTCACGGCGCGCCAGTTCCTGCTGAGCCTGCCGGATTTCATCATCGCTGACCGCCAGCGCCAACCCGCCGCTTTCGTACAGCGTTTGCAGGATAAGCCGGTCGCCAAAGCTTTTTGGCACGCGCAAGCCGGAAGCCAGCGTTTGGGCGTTCTGCCAGAATTCGCAGGTTGAGGCGCGCTTTTCAAATGCAGCCACTACCGGCGCGCAGCCGGCTGCCTGCACCGCCACCATGCGCGGCGGTTTTTCCCCGTCCAGCCAGCCCAGCTGACGCAATTCTCCAAGTCCCTTCCAGATGGCAACCAGCCCCATTCCCCCGCCGGCCGGATAGACAATCACATCCGGCAAGCTCCACGCAAAAGCCTCGGCAATTTCATACCCCATCGTCTTCTTGCCCTCCATGCGATAGGGCTCCTTGAAGGTCGAAACATCCAGCGCGCCGCTTTGACGGGCCGCCTCCACCGAAAGCCGCGCCGCATCGCTGATCAGTCCATCCACCAGCCTGACCTCGGCCCCGGTAATGCGCGTTTCCTCGATATTTGCAGGCGGCGTATCGGCTGGCATAAACACCTGAGCAGGCAGACCGGCACGAGCAGCATAGGCTGCCAGTGCACCGCCGGCATTTCCGGCGGTGGGAATGGTCAGACATTGCGCGCCCAGTTCGCGGGCGCGCGAAACGGCAGCCGACAAGCCGCGCGCTTTGAAGGTGCCGGTCGGGTTGAGGCTTTCATCCTTCAGGTAGAGGTGCGGCAGGTGCAGTTCACCGCCAAGCTGCGGCAGGTGCATGATGGGTGTATCTCCCTCTCCCAGTGAAACAATTTGATCCTCACTTTGAACGGGCAGCAGTTCGTGCCAGCGCCACATCCCCCGCTGGCGGGTCTGAAACTGCTCGCGCTTCAACTGTTTTGCCACGCTCATCAGATCGTAACGTGCCAGCAGGGGTGTCTGGCAGTCCGGGCAGAAAGTTTGCAACCGTTGAGCATCAAAGGATGCACCACACTGGGAGCATTCAAGATGGGTCAGGAAGGAAAAGGGAGTTGAGGTGGACAAGGCAATCATCCTCGCGGGTAGAGTTGGAAAACGGAAAACCTGCTGGCGATATTATAATGCCGCAAGCCTTTTCAACCGCTTGCTTTAGGGATAAGATAGGCGCGTTCAAATTAATTGGGGAGCAGACTTGAAAACCATGAAACCATTCCTGCATCTTCCGCCTGCGCTGCGCCACCGCAAATTCACCCTGCTGTGGGCTGGAATGCTCATCTCAGTCGCCGGTTCACAAATGCAATTGTGGGCTTTGTTCTGGCACATTCGCACCCTCAGCGATCAGCCGGTAGCCGTCAGCGGGGTGGGCGTAGCCCGCTTCATCCCCATTTTACTGCTTTCCCTGTTTGCCGGCCTCATGGCTGACCGGCACAATCGCCGACGGCTGATGCTTACCACTCAATCGGTCATGATGCTGACCGCCCTCATCCTCGCCGGTCTGACCGCTTTCGGAATGATCCGCCTTTGGCACGTTTATGTCCTGACTGCCCTGCAAGCTGCCGCGATTGCCTTCGATACCCCGGCGCGGCAGGCGTTGATTCCCAACTTGCTGCCCAAAGAAGACCTGCCCAGCGCCTTCAGCCTCAACTCTATTGCCATGACCACCGGCTCAATCGTCGGCCCGGCATTGAGCGGCGTAGTCATTGCCTACGCTGGACAGGAATTTACCTATTTGCTGAATGGCATATCTTATCTGGCAGTCATTGCTGCGCTGATCGCCATGGGAGAAGTACCCCAGCAGGCTGCAGCCCGGCTCAGCGCCAAACGTGGTATTGATTGGCCCGCCATCCGGCAGGGTATCCGCTTCATCCTCCATTCACCCATCATCCTTTCCTCGATGCTGCTGGACTTTTTAGCCACTTTCTTTTCCTCGGCCAACACACTGCTGCCATTCGTGGCACAGGATATTCTCCGGGTCGGGCCGGTTGAATACGGCTGGTTGGCGGGTGCTCAATCCGTGGGCGGGATTATCGCCGGCCTGGCACTCTCCCAACGCAGCAATCTCCGCAGGCAGGGCATCATCCTGATGGATGCTGTACTGGTCTTCGGCGCCGCCACAATGATCTTTGGTCTTTCGCGCTGGTTCTGGCTGACCTTCCTGGCGCTGATGCTGATTGGCGCAGCCGATGCAGTTTCCACCATCCTGCGCAACACCATCCGTCAGCTGCAGACGCCAGATGCTCTGCGGGGACGCATGGTGAGCATCAATCAAATTTTCTTCATGGGCGGGCCGCAACTGGGCGAAATCGAAGCCGGTGTGGTGGCTCAGGCGTTTGGCGTGCCGGCTGCCATCATCACCGGCGGGTTGGGTTGCATTCTGGCGGTTGGTCTGGTGGGTTGGCGCTGGCCGGAGCTGCGCCGCTTCAACGGTGACGAACCCGTTCTGGCAGGTGCGCGCAGTAGCGCCGATTGATACCTCCCAACCCCAGGGATAGAGTTTACACAACCCTTTGTATTTGGGGCAATTTTCGGCTACCATTCAAGCGGAAAATGCCCATGCTGATCCAACTGCGCGAATTTTTACTGAATGGACTGACCGGCAGCCACCCCCAACGGGTGCTGAACAACCCGCCGGGGCAGGAAATTCCGCCTGCTCCCATGGAAAGACTGGATGAAGCCTTGCGGTTGCTGCTCAACCGCTTGATTGGGGATGCCATCTCGCCGGACGGCAAAGAGGTGGATTACCAGCGGCTGCGTTCCAGTTCGCTGTTTAGCCGCGACTTCCGCAATTTGACCATTGCCCTGAACCGATTCGACCCACGGCAACTTCGCAGCCGCGCCGAGCAAATCTGCTTCTGGATTAACCTTTATAATGTGCTGGCGCTGCATGCGGTCATCGAGCTGAATGTGCACACCTCAGTCAGTGAACGCTGGGGAGGCCTGGCTTTCTTTCGGCAGGCAGCCTACTGCGTGGGCGGTCAGCGGCTGTCACTGGATGACATTGAACACGGCATTTTACGCGCCAACCGCGGTCACCCATTTTTACCCGGCCCGCAGTTTGCCAAAAATGACCCACGCCTGGCATGGGCATTGCCGCGCGTGGATGCGCGCATTCATTTTGCCCTGAATTGTGCCAGCCGTTCCTGCCCGCCAATTGGGGTTTACCGCCCAACGCACCTTGCCCAGCAACTGGATTTGGCGGCCGCTCATTTTGTCGAACAGGACATCGAACGAGTTGGAGAAACCGGCCTGCGACTTTCCAGCATCTTTCGCTGGTATCAGCAGGATTTTGGGGGTGTTGAGGGAGTGATTGATTTTTTGCTGCGCTTCTTACCCGCAGGCGATCCTCGCCGCGGCTGGCTTGTCGAAAATCGCCGGTCGGTGAACCTGCTCTACCGTCCGTATGACTGGCAATTAAATCGCCTTTGATTGACAAAGGGAACGTCTTCCCCCGCCGTTCAAAGGTTGATTTTTCCCCTCTTTTGCCCCCCAGAGGTTTATCATCATCTTGAAACAATATCCTCACAAAAATTTACAACTTTTTTAAGGTTTTTTCGTTAAAATGATAATGAACAATTGTGGGGGTTGACCATCCACCCCATAAAGGAGAACATCATGATAGAAAACTTAAAGTTTTGTCAATTTTGCGGCGCGCCGCTGGAAGCAGATATGAAAGTGTGCGCCGGCTGCGGGCAACCCGTTGGTGGAACTGGATCACCGATGGAATATGTGGAAGGGACATCCGAAACCGCTGCGTCATCCCCCCAACCGGAAACTCTGCCAGAAGAAGAACCGCCTGTCGAACCCCCCACCCAAGAACGTCCAGCATCCCCACCCCCTCCGCCGCCGGCTGCCCCACTCCCCCAACCGCCCGCCGGAAGCGGTAAGAGCAAATTCCCTACCTGGTTGATTGTGGTGCTGGTACTCGTCGTATTGTGCTGCTGTTTGACATTTGTAATCGGAGGTATTGCCCTCTTTCGATTTGTGAATGAAGCAAATACCTCACAGAACGGGGTAATCCCTCCAATCGTAGAGAATTTTGTGCCTTTCAATGCCACCGATGATCCTTTCCAGGTAGCCACTCAGCCATTTGAGCAACTGGAAACGGCCCTTGCTCCACTTGCGACCCTTGTACCGCAAGCCACACTGGCTGTCGTACCGCCTGTGCCCACCCAACCGGGCATTGGGCAAAGCCTGAGCGAAGACACCCTGATAGACGATTTTTCATCCAATCTATTCGAGTGGGCCGAGGAAGCCGATGACATCTCCGTCCACGGCTTCAGCGAGGGACGGTATTTCATTCAGATATTACAGCCGGAATACTTTGCCTGGTCGTTCATCCCCACCGACTTCAACCCCACCCTGATTCGCTTCAACGCCCAGATTAAAGACAACGCCGATGAAGGCACTTACGGCGTCATGTGCAATTTTCAGGATAGCAGCAATTACCACTATGTGGAAATTGATCTGGATACCCGCACCTATCAGATTGGTAAAGAAGAAAACGATGAATTCTTCCCCTTAACCTCGAGCAATTGGGTGGATGCGTTTTATCTCAAAGACAATCCTTATGATGTCAATCAAATCAGCATACGCTGTACCACAGAAACCATTCGGCTTGAAATCAACGGCAATCTGGAGGCGGAAGTCAATTTTACCCCTGCCGAACCGGATGGCTGGGTTGCTCTGTTTGCCTCCACATGGGACACGCTCTCAGCCGATGGCTTTACCGTGTATTTCGATGATTTGTACGCAACCACCCGCGAGTAATTTACAGGGTAGAACAACGAGAATCACACCGGATTTATGGGTAAAATTTTGACAAGGGAGCAGGAATCCCCTATGATAACCGTAATTCATGATTGGGAATCGCTCAGGAGGGATTAGAATGCCCGGACCTTTTCAAATGCCGCCCTTACCCCAGTTGCCCTTTTACATTAACCCCGTTTTACTGTGGGGCATCATTTTGATCGCAGCCGTGCTGCTGGCATGGACTTTCTTCCGATTCATTTTTGCCGAGCCGGGCGAACGGGTCGGCGCCCTGGTGCCTTTCATGCTGGTCGTCATCGGGCTGTTTTTGCTTTATGTCATCGCCGATAATGCCCCGGCAATCACGGCTTTCTTCCGCCGTCTGACTGCACCGCTCTTCCGCTGGTAAACGTCCGTCGGGATTCAATCCTCTTCCGCCGGTGGCAGCACCGCATCCCCGTACGCCATGAGCAGGGCAAACTGAGTAATGGCATTGTAAACATCTTCCAGCTGGCTTTGCAAGGTCAAATCGGAGATAAAGTCCGGTTCACCAAGCCGTTTGAGCAATGGCTGGGGAATTTGTGGAGCGCGCACCTGCACCGAAAACTCACGTATCTTTTCTCCAATCTGCCAGAAATGCTCAATTTGCTCTTCCAGGGGGCTGAGTTCCTCCTTGGGGCGGGCAGGCGGCTGCTCACTGACTTGCAGGGGCGGCGGTTCGCCGTTGGAACGCCGCGCACGCAGCGAGGTCAGGATTTGCTCCTGAGTACGCCCGCGCATTCGAAAGAGCAGAAACGGATCTTCGTCAAACCGTTCTCCCAAAATGTAGTGCACCGCGGCGATGTGCTTGCACGGGTTGGCTTTATCGGGGCAGGAGCAGGTGGTGATCAGGTCATGATGGGTCTGAGGAAACAGGCTGACCCCGGCGCTGGCAAAAGCTTCCTCGATGTTGGCGGGCATTTCACCCGCCAGCAGTTGCGCCGCAAAAATCGCCTGATCGGCAAGCACATTCAGCACTTTACTCCACTGCGCATTGGTCAGGTGGGTCAAACGGATGGTAACCCGATAAGGTTTGGGGCGTGAACCCTGTACCAGCGCGGTGATGCCTTCCTTGTCCTCGTCAATCGAAATCACCTGACCCTGCCGGGCGTAGTATTTGCCGCGCGCCAGCCGCGGAGCTGAAACGAGATTTTCCATCGCCGCAATCCAGCGGCGCGCCCACCAGTTTTTTCCAAAAGTTCCCTTGCTGCTGTGGGCACGGATACCCCCGCGCACCTTGCGCGGTCTCGTTCCCCATCCCCAGCCTTCCATTTCATCGTCCATAACTCAATTCCTCTTGCATCCCTCATTCCGGGCGGCGCAGCATGACCAGTTCGCGCAATTCATCGGTGGAAAGTTCGGTCAGCCATTCTTCACCGCTGCCGATGATGGATTGCGCCAGTCCTTTTTTGGATTCGATCATCTCGTCAATCCGTTCTTCCAGCGTGCCAACTGTGATGAATTTATGCACTTGCACATTGCGCGTCTGACCGATACGAAAGGCGCGGTCGGTTGCCTGGTCTTCCACCGCCGGATTCCACCAGCGGTCAAAATGAAAAACATGACTGGCACTGGTCAGGTTGAGCCCAAACCCGCCCGCCTTAAGGGAAAGGATGAAAACCGGCGGAGCGCTGGGGTCTTCCTGAAAACGGCGCACCATCTGATCGCGCGCCGGCGGTGGTGTGCCGCCGTGCAGGTAGTAAACCGGGCAGCCCAGCATCTGCGGCAGGTACTGGCTGAGCAGGTGTCCCATTTCTGCAAACTGGGTGAACACCAGGGCGCGGTCTCCGCTTTCCAAAATTTCTTCCAGCATTTCTCCCAACCGGGTCAACTTGCCGCTGCGTCCGTTGGTGTGGTTGCCCAGCGGTTCGCGCTCGGCAGGCTGTTTGAGGAAGTGTGCCGGGTGATTGCAGACCTGTTTCAGCTGGGTCAACATGGTCAACACCAGCCCGCGCCGGGTGATGCCATCACTTTCTTCCACTTTTTTGAGCGCGTCTTTGACCACGGCTTCATACAGGGTTGCCTGTTCCTCGCTCAGGTAACAGTACTCTTTCATCTCGATTTTTTCCGGCAAATCCTGAATGACGCGCGGGTCGCTCTTCAACCGGCGCAGGATGAAAGGTCCAACCATTTGTTTGAGACGGGTGGTGGCTTCGCGGTCGCCAAACCGTTCGATGGGAATGGCAAATTCACGGCGGTACTTTTCCAGCGAACCGAGATAGCCGGGGTTGAGGAAATTCATGATCGACCACAACTCCGTCAAGCGGTTCTCCACTGGTGTACCGGTCAGGGCAAAGCGGAATTCTGATTTCAACTTGCGCGCCGCCTGGGTTTGTTTGGCAGAGGGATTCTTGATATTCTGGGCTTCATCGAGGATTACCCCGTACCAGTTGATCCCTTGCAGCGTTTCGCCGTCCATCCGCAGCAAAGCATAACTGGTCAACACCAGATCCACCTGCTGAACCGCCTGCTGAAAAGCCTGTTCACGCAGACGATTCGGGCCTTGATGCACCATCACCTTGAGGGAAGGCGCAAAGCGGCGGGTTTCGCGCTCCCAATTGGTGACGACCGAAGTCGGGCAAACCAGCAATGTAGGAGCAGGCAGTTTGCCCAGCGATTCTTTCTCGTACAACAGTAACGCCAGCGCCTGAATGGTTTTGCCAAGCCCCATGTCATCCGCCAGAATAGCCCCCAATCCCCAGCGGCGGTAGAAGGCCAGCCACGAAAACCCAAACCGTTGATACGGGCGCAGGCTGCCGTTGAGCGTGGCCGGTTGGGGTAACTCACTCAGGCGGTGATTGTCTGCAAGGCGGTCCAGCCACTCCGCAACCCAACCCTCGGCCTGGACTTCGTCCAGCGGCAGACCATGGGCGGTTTCGGCGCCCAGCGCCAGCTGGGCAGCTTCCAGCAACCCCATTTGACCGCGGCGCTGCTGTTTTTCCCAAAAGCGGATGGCCGCTTCCACCTGTTCGGCATCCAGCTGCACCCATTGACCGCGCAGCTGCACCAACGGCACTTTCAGCGCAGCCAGCTGCTCAAACTCCTCGCGGGAGAGGGTGGTATCCCCCAGCGAAAGCTCCCATTCATAATTGATGAGCGTCTGAAATGTAAAATGTGCCGGGATACCGTCCTGAACAGGTATATCCTTATGAGGTGAAAGTTTGACCCTCACCCCCAGGCGTGCACCACGCTGGTTCCACCAGGGCGGCACCAGAATGCCAAATCCGGATTGCTCCAACAGCGGCGCTGCCTCGCGCAGAAAGGTATAGGCTGAGATCGTATCCAGTTCCAGACCGGTGGGGTGTTTGGCCTGCAAACTGGTGCGAATCGGATTGAAAAATTTGGCGGCAAATCCCAGGCCGGCCAGCAGCAATTCCTGCGGATGTTTGAGGTTCGAGATGGCTTTCATATCTGCCGCACTGCGGAACCAGATATCCTCTGCCGGAATCAACAGGCTGGGGTCGCTGCGCGATTGAAGCAGAAATTCCAGACTCCAGCGCGGGTTGGGAGAAGCATCGTCCGTCGGCGGAGCCGTGAGGCGCAAAGCCACCCGAAAGTGCTCATCTCCTGCGGCTTCTAGATTGCGCATCCACGCGCGCAGACTGCTGTAAAGCGCCTTTAACTGCGCCGGACTGGCTTTGACACGCGCATCCGGGCTGAACAAAGCCGCCAGCCAGATATCCAGCGTGTTGTCTTTTTCCGGCAGCAGCAGGGGTGCCCTGGAGCGCCCCCATGAGCGCGCCAGCGCATCACAGGTCATTTTCAGAAAACTATCCAGCAGACTGCGTGAGGTATGGCTGACCTGCTTGATGGTTTTACCAATGGCAACCGCGCTGCTGACTTCGGCCCGGCAAATGGGCGGCATGGCACGTTCCAACAGAGCAAGACGAATCCCGTCTTCCTGCCCGTCCAGCACTGGCCGCCAGCGCGCCAGGTAGATTTCCGGCTGGCCTTCCACAATCACCTGTTCCAGGGTCGGCAAAATGCGCTGGCCGGCAAGAATTTCCAGCACCAATCCACACACGGTCTGCCAGTAGCGCGCATCCGGCCCGAGCATGAATCCGCTGGTACGGCTTTCGCCGGGCAGGTTGACCAGTACGCTGAACGCTTTACTGGCAGGCAGCCACAACCCGCGCACCAGCCAGGGAAGCAGCTTCGGATGAGAAATCTCATCCGGCTGCCACTCGGGATTCAGATCGGGTGAGGGTAACGGAAAGTTCTGGTTGGAAGGCAGCCGCAGGCGCACCGCACCAATTTGCGCATCATCCAGGGGTGTACCGCTGCCAATTTGCAGGCGGATGGTATCCGGTTCAAGGCAGAAAGGATGATCGCGCACCTGGGTGCGTTTTGCCGCAAAACCTCGACCGCGAGGTTCCGGTTTTGATTCCGGGCTTTCTGCCCAAAACAAGACCCCTCCACTCTCGGTGGGACGGCGCGGCGGCTGCCAGTGAGCGTGTAAAACCCACATAATGGCTTATGAATTAACCTGCGGATTCAAAGATGGTTCTTTCCTCAATGCACTCTTAAAGTAATCAGCGTACGCCGCTTTGGACGGCGAAGCGCGGCTCAGTCACTCATTCATTCTTCACACCCGGCGGGTGTGACCCAAAGCCAGCTTTCCCCTCGCATTCAAATGAACAGTTTCAAAGGTTCAAAACCCATATAAGTAGTTTGATCATCCATCGAGATTGCTTTTGAAGCGGCCGGAAATCACTCTGGCGCCCGGCCTCGTCCCCCTTCATCAAGTGACTTGCCAGTCCGCTTCGGTTTAGCATAGATTAGCATGTTAATTATAACCGAACTCCTGAAAATGCAAGGTTTTTTGAACCAATCCAGTAAAATCTGTACAACAAACAGGGTCATTGCTGCCAATAACCCTGTTTGAACGGCTTATCCCGAACCGATATGTTCAGGCAGATACACCCAAAGATACGTGAGTTCGGGATAAGATCAAAACCTGGCTGGCGATGCCAATAACCCCCACCTGCACCTCCCCCAAAATCGCAGGGGCGATTTTGGGGGAGGCGGGAGGGGTGACGAAAATTCGAAAGTTGATGTGAAAATCATTTATCCCGAATTGACGTTAAAGATGCTTAACTGCGTAATCTGGCGTTGACCTGCTGTTCCAGCCGGCGAATGATGCGCTGGCGGATTTGCGCCGCCTCAGCGGCGGTCAGGGTGTGATCAGCTGCCTGATAGGTAAGGTTGTAAGCCAAACTCTTCTTGCCCTCGCCAATCTGGTCGCCTCGGTAAATATCAAACAGGCGTACCGAAACCAGCATTTTCCCGCCGCCCTCCCAGATTGCCTTCTCCACTTCCACAGCCGGCAGGTTTTCGTCCACAATCACCGCAATATCTTCCAGTACCGGGGGGAAAACCGGCACCGGCCGGGTTTCGCGGCGCAGCTGACGGCTGGCCAAAAGCGCCTGCACATCCAGTTCGGCTACCAGCACAGGCGGGAGCAGTAAATCGTATTGTTCTTTGACCAGCGGATGAAGTTCACCGAATACGCCCAGCCGATTTTCTCCGCTGTACAACTCGGCGCATTTGCCGGGGTGCAGCGAAGGATGCTGCGCCGGCTGTACCCGCAGCTCCTGCACATGCAGGTCACTGCACAACGCCTCCAGAATACCCTTGAGATCGTAAAAATCAAAATAAGGCGGGCGGGCATTGTCCCACGCCGCGGGCTGGCGCAAACCGGTCAAGGCAATCGCCAGAAAAATCGGTTCATCCGGCAGGAGGTTTTCATTGCGCGGAATGAAAACAGGCCCAATTTCAAAGAACGCCAGGCGGTCACTCAGGCGGGCATTTTTCTCCACCGCGTCCAGCACCGAAGCCAGCAGCGAACGACGCATGACCACCCGTTCGGGGCTGAGCGGGTTGCGGAGGGTCAGGTATTCGGGCTGCGGCGGGCGCGCCTCAGCGGGATACAGGCGCGCTTCCCGCTGCGGAGCGGTCAGGCGGTAGTTGATCACCTCCTGCAAACCCAGGCGGATGAGCGTCTGGCGTATTTCTTGTTCCAGTTCCAGTGCGGCATCCGAGCGCGGCGGCGGCAAAGGATCGGCCAGACTTGTGGAGGGGATGTTCTGATAGCCGTAAATGCGGGCAATTTCCTCAATCAAATCGGCTTTACCGGTTTCGCCGCTGCCAATATCCAGCCGGTGGGGCGGCGTTTTGGCCAGGACGCTATCGCCTTCAACCCGGCAGGTGAATTCCAGCCGGGTGAGCATCTCGGCAATCTGACCGGCGGTCAATTCAATTCCCAGCCAGCGGTGTACATCGGCTTCTGTGAGGCGGATTTCAGGGTCCTGCGGCGGGAGAGGATATTCATCCACCAAACCGGCGTAAATCTGCCCGCCGCTCCACTCGGCCATGCGGTTGAGGCACAACACCACTGCGGTTTCGGCAAGCGCAGGATGCACCCCGCGTGAAAAGCGATAAGCCGCTTCGGAGTTGAGCCGTTGATGAAACGCTGTGCGCCGCACATTGACAAAGTTCCAGGCCGCCCCTTCCAGCAGCACACTGCGGGTTTGCGGGCTGACCTCGCTTTCCAGCCCGCCCATCACCCCGGCCAGCGAGAGCGGCCCAGCCGTATCGCACACCAGTGCGGTGAACGGTTCGAGGGTTCGTTCCACGCCGTCCAGCGTAGTCAGTTTTTCGCCCGGTTGCGCCGCTCGGGTGATAATGGTGGGCGGTTTTCCGCCGGCACGGCGCACCAGCACATCATAATCAAAGGCGTGCAGGGGTTCACCCAGTTCCAGCATCACGTAATTGGTCGCATCCACCACGCTGTTGATCGGGCGCATGCCCGCCAGCCGCAATCGGCGCTGTACCCGGTAGGGGCTCGGTCGCGGGGTCACACCTTCCACCAGTCCCAGCACAAAACGCGGGTTGAGGTGGGGGTCGCTGATTTGAATGGCGGCCTTGCCGCGAATGGATGGCGCATCTTCGGGCAGGCGCGCCTGCGGGTAACGCAGCGGTTTACCGGTCAATGCCGAAAGTTCGCGCGCCACGCCAATCAGTGAGGCATCCCGAATCATATTTGGCAGAATCGAGATTTCCAGCACGGCATCGCCCATGTAATCCACCAGCGGCACGCCGGTTGGGGCATCATCATCCAGAACGATGATGCCCTCATGTTCGTCGGAAATGCCCAGTTCCTTCTCAGAACAGACCATCGAAAACGACTCGACCCCGCGGATTTTGGCGCGCTTAAGGGTGGTCAGCACCTGCCCCGGCTGATGACCGTCGTAAATGCGCGCGCCTTCGCGGGCATACGCCACCTTAATCGGCTTGGGCAGAACGCCTTTGCCCTTGTATTCAAACAGGTTGGGAGCACCGGTCAGCACGATGATCTCGCCGGTGCCATCGTTCAGTCGGCACAATACCAGCCGGTCGGCATTCGGATGCGGCATCACCTCGTCAATTTGAGCAACCACGATTTTATCCGGCTGCCACGAAAGTCCGCTGACCTTGAACTCGCGCGGGGTATCGGCCGGCAGGTCGGCATACGGGTCGGGCAAGCCCACCAGCTGGATCTCTTCTACCTCCAGCCCGGCCATGGTCAGGGTTTTCGCCAGATCCAGCAGGGAAAGGTCAATGTCAATATAGTCTTTCAGCCAGGAAAGCGGTATTTTCATCAGAACTGCTCCAGAAAACGAATGTCATTTTGCCAGAAGTAACGGATGTCCTCGATATGATACTTGAGCATGGCGATCCGCTCGGGGCCTAAACCGGCCGCAAAACCGGAAAAGACGGCCGGATCATAGCCACCGTTTTGCAGTACCACCGGATGCACCATGCCGCAGCCGCCAATTTCCAACCAGCCGCTACCGCGGCACACACCACAGCCTTTTCCGCCACAGATAAAGCATTCCATATCCACCTCGGCGCTCGGTTCGGTAAACGGGAAGTAAGAGGGGCGGAAGCGCGTCCGGACACCTTCGCCAAACATGCGTTTGGCAAACGATTCCAGTGTGCCTTTCAGGTTCGCAAAGGTGATTTGCCGCCCAACCGCCAGCAGTTCTACCTGATTGAATTGCATTTCATGGCTGGCGTTGGTTTGTTCATAGCGATAGACCATGCCCGGCAGGATGACGCGGATGGGGTGCGGCGCCATTTCGCGCATGGCGCGGATCTGACCGGGGGAGGTGTGCGTGCGCAGGATCACCCCGGGTGTGGTGGTGTGAAAGGTATCCCACATATCGCGCGCGGGATGATGGGCAGGAATGTTGAGCAATTCAAAGTTCAACTCCTCGGTTTCCACTTCCGGCGAGCGGTAAATTTGAAAACCCATTTCGATGAAAATGGCGCAGATTTCATCCAGCGCCTGAGTGGCAGGGTGCGCCCGGCCCAGCGCCGGCTGCCGCCCCGGCAGGGTCACGTCCAGCCACTCGGCGGTCAGTTTACGTTCCAGCACTTCGCGGCGCAGAACGGCGCTGCGTTCTTCCAGCGCATTTTCCAGCGCAATTTTGACCTGATTGGCTTTTTGACCGACCTGCTGGCGGATTTCTTTGGGGATGCTGCTCATACGGGCAAAGACCTGCATGACGGGCGCACTGCGCCCCAAATGAGCCGTGCGCCACCCGCCCAACTGCGCCTCGTCCTGTACCTGCTGCAGGGCATTCAGTCCATTTTGCAGAATCTGATCCAGTTCTTCCAAAATATTTTCGGAGTCGCTCACCTTTACCTCCTGAAGAAAGTGATTCGGTTAACAAAAATCCCGCCCCGGTCAAGGGACGGGAGGAAATTTCCCGCGGTACCACCCTGTTTGGCTGCCATTCCGGCAGCCCACTCAGCCCAACGGCTCCGCCGGCTGGCAGAACGATTGGCGCGCCGGTTAACGCTGGCGGTGCGGCCCGAACTACTGGCTCTCACTGGGGAGAGCGTTCCCCCGGGCGGCTCGGGAGGGAACTTCAACCGGTTTCTGCCGGGCTGGGGTCTCAGTCTGCGCCCCGGCCTCCCTGTCGGTTTCCGCCAGTTTACTTTCCTCCGTCACAGCCGTTTGCGGATTTGGAATACCCTTATTATCTTCAGAATGTGGTGCTTGTCAAGGCATCCGCCAGCTGCCGTTTTTTCAAAACCGGTTTGGTTTCCGCGTTTGCGTCCATTCGTAGTAAAATCAACGCGGCTTTTCCTGCCCACCTGTCATCTCTGCTCACCTCTTATGCGAAAACTGTTTGAATTACGTCTTCCGGCTCAATTCTGGCTGATGTTTGCCGGAATGTTGATCAGCACCATTGGCGCCAGTATGATCTGGCCCTTTTTGATGATTTACGTCAGCGAACGGCTGGCTATGCCGCTGACCGTCAGCGCCGGTTTGTTGACCATCAATTCCGTTTGCGGTCTGATCAGTTCCTTCATCGCCGGTCCCATCATTGACCGACTGGGACGCAAGTGGGTCATGGCAATCAGTTTGCTGGTCAACGGCTTGGGGTATTTACTGATGAGCCGCGCCGAAACCTACCCGGCTTTTGTCCTGCTGATGATTCTGCAGGGGGCTGCCAACCCGCTCTATCGGGTCGGCGCTGATGCAATGATGGCGGATCTGCTTCCCGCCGAAAAACGGGTGGATGGATATTCGTTGATGCGGCTGAGCAACAATGTCGGTGTGGCTATTGGGCCGGCAGCCGGCGGTTTTATTGCTTCCATCTCGTACGAATACGCCTTCTACGGGGCAGCAACCGGGCTGGCTATTTACGGTCTGCTGATTGCCTTTCTGGCGCGGGAAACCCTGCCCCAGCCTGTCGGTGGGCCGGCGGCAGCCCTCCGCCAGCCAGAACGCTTTGGGGGGTATGGGCATGTACTGCGTGACCAGCCCTACATGACCTTTCTGCTGGCGTTCATTTTTACCCAGTTGAGCGCCTCGATCATGTGGGTGCTGCTTTCGGTGTACGCCAAAACCCATTATGGCGTAACCGAACGGTTATACGGCATGATCCCGATGACCAACGCCCTCATGGTGGTCTTTTTCCAGATTCCGGTCACCATGCTCACCCGTCGTTTCAATCCTTTGCCGGTGCTGGCATTGGGCGGCTTGCTGTACGGAATGGGGGTTGGCAGCGTGGCCTTGGGCAGCGGCTTTTGGGGATTTTGGGCAAGTATGGTGGTGATGACCATCGGCGAGCTGGTGCTGGTACCCACTTCATCCACCTATGCTGCCAATTCAGCTCCAGCCGATATGCGCGGGCGCTACATGAGTTTATATGGCCTGACCTGGAATGTGGCTGCCGGGATTGGGCCGGTCGCCGGCGGTTTTTTGAACGACTGGTTCAACCCACAGGCGATCTGGTATGGCGGCGGACTGTGCGGCATTTTCAGCGCGCTGTTATTCGTCTTCTTCTGGCTGCGCCGCCCGGCGGCTGAGCCTGCCCCGGCGAGCAAGATTCCCTGAATCGCGTTTCAACCAATTGACGCAAGCCTTTCGCGTCAACTTGACAATCTGCACCATTATTCAGTATATTTGGAATGGGTTTTAACCGGGGAAACCGTAACTTCGCGGGGAGAAGTCGGGTTTTCCCTGCAACATTGGCTTCGTTTTATCATCTGTACAAACAAGAAAGCAAGGACGATGGACATTATTCTGCCCACCGCTGTTTTGCTCTTATTGATTCTTTCGGCATTAGCCCCTTTCATTCAGCAGGCGCAGTCCCAACGCGCCGGCTGGTTGATGGCAATTTTGCCGGCTGGGCTGTTTTTGACCCTGCTCGGCCGTTTGCCCGCCATTCTGGCCGGGCAGGTTTTTGCCTATCAACTGCCCTGGGCTGAAAGACTGGGGGTTACCTTCTCCCTCTACCTGGATGGTTTGGGACTGCTTTTCAGCCTGCTGATTCTGGGCATCGGCGCGCTGGTTTTGATTTACGGCGGCGGCTACCTGCACGGTCATCATCAATTGGGGCGTTTTTATGCCTTCATCCTTTTCTTCATGGCTGCCATGTTCGGCGTCGTCATCAGCGATAACGCTCTGACCCTGTTTGTCTTTTGGGAATTGACCAGCATCAGTTCCTTTCTGCTGATTGGTTTTGATCATGAAAAAGAAGCCTCGCGCTATGCCGCCCTGCAAGCCCTGCTGGTGACCGGCGGGGGCGGGCTGGCAATGCTGGCCGGACTGGTACTGCTCGGTCAAATTGGCGGTAGCTACGAGATCAGCCAGTTGAATCAATTGGGAGATGTGCTGCGCAATTCACCGCTGTTTCTGCCAGCCTTTTTGTTGATTCTGGCCGGTGCGCTGACCAAATCGGCGCAGTACCCCTTTCACTTCTGGCTGCCCGGCGCCATGGCCGCCCCCACCCCGGTCAGCGCCTACCTGCACTCGGCAACCATGGTTAAGGCCGGGGTTTATCTCCTGGCGCGCTTAAGCCCCATCTTTGCCGGTACGGCTGAATGGCAGGTGCTGGTCACCGGTTTTGGGCTGGCCACTTTGCTGGCGGGGGCGTTGCTTGCCATCGGTCAGGTGGATTTGAAAAAACTGCTGGCTTACACTACAGTTGCCTCACTGGGGACAATGGTCATGCTGCTCGGCTGGGGCAGCGATCTGACCGTCAAAGCCGCCATGCTGTACCTGCTGGCTCATGCACTTTACAAAGGAGCCTTGTTTTTGGTGGCCGGTGCAGTGGATCACGAAACCGGCAGCCGCGATGTCAGCAAACTGAGCGGTCTACGCCGCTCCATGCCGCGCACAGCCCTGGCCGGCGGGCTGGCGGCCCTCTCCATGGCCGGATTACCCCCCGCGCTAGGTTTCATTGCCAAAGAAGTTTTATATGAAACCACACTCGCAGCCCAGCCCGTTGCCGGCTGGTTGACCGCCGGGGCGTTGATCGGCAACGCCATTCTGGTAGCGGTTTCCGGGCTGGTTGGGCTGAAACCTTTCATCGGTAAACCGGGTGAAACTCCCCGCCATGCCCATGCCGCCCCCCTTTCACTTGATCTGCCGCCTTTGCTGCTGGCCAGCCTCGGTTTGCTGGCCGGTTTAATGCCCATGACGCTCGCCGCTCCGCTGGTGCAGGCTTCGGCTCAGGCAGCGCTCCTCCAGCCGCTCAAAGTCAAACTGGCCTTATGGCATGGTTTGAACCCGATGCTGGCACTCAGCGCGCTTACCCTGGCGCTGGGAGCGGCCCTGTATGCCGGCTGGAGGCCGGTTTGGGAACTCACTGCCCGCCTGCGCTGGCTGGGGCGCTTTGGCCCGGCTCATGCCTATCAGGTTGGGCTGGAGAATTTGCGCCGCTTTGCATCCTGGTTGACCTATCGTTTGCAAAATGGTTATTTGCGCTTTTACCTGATGACCATCATCCTGACCACGGTGGCACTGGCGGGGCTGGCTTATCTGCGCGGCGCCAACGAGATCATCCTGCGCAACGATTGGGGAACCATCAATTTTTACGAAATTGTACTGGGGGCGTTAATCATCCTCGCCGCGCTGACCATCATCCGCACCCGCTCACGTCTGGCCACCATTGCCATCATGGGCATCGTCGGCTATGGGCTGGCGTTGATTTATCTTTTATACGGCGCGCCCGACCTGGCCATGATTCAGTTCGCCATTGAAACCCTGACGGTGATTCTGTTTGTGCTGGTGGTTTACCGCCTGCCGAAGTTCACCCGTCTGACCAGCCCGCCTGCCCGTCTGGCAGATTTTCTGGTTGCCATGACCGGCGGTTTGCTGATGACCATTCTCACGCTGATCGTTACCGCCCGCCCGGTTGTACCGCACATTTCAGAATTCTTCATGCAAAACGCTCTGCGATTGGCCAACGGGCGTAATGTGGTCAATGTCATTCTGGTGGACTTCCGCGCTTTCGACACACTCGGTGAAATTACTGTGCTGGCGCTGGCCGGTATCGGCGTATACGCCCTCATCCGTCTGACCATTGGACGGCATGAGATCATCATCCCACCCGCGGAGAAGGAAGACTAAGCATGGGTTCAATCATCCTTTATCTGGCTGCGCGTTACCTGATGCCATTACTGATGGTTTTTTCTGTCTTTCTGCTCATCCGCGGGCACAATGAAATTGGCGGGGGGTTTGTGGGTGGGCTGGTTGCCGCCGCGGCGTTCATCTTATACGCCATTGCCAACAATGTTCAGGCTGCCCGCCGCATTTTACGCGTCCAGCCGCGCACGCTGGTTGCCGCAGGGCTGCTGGTTGCCCTCTTAAGCGGCCTGATCGGCTGGTTGAGCGGCAAACCGTTCATGACCGGCCTGTGGCTGAAAGACCCCCTGCCAGTAATCGGTAAAATTGGTACACCCCTGATGTTCGATGTGGGTGTGTATCTGGTGGTCATCGGCGTAACCCTGCTGATCATTTTCACCCTGGCGGAGGATTGAGATGATTTTTCTGCTGGCAATTGTGATTGGGGTACTCTTCACGGTAGGGTTGTATATGATGATGCGCCGCAGCCTGACCAAAGTATTGATTGGCCTGATGCTGCTGGGACAGGCCATTAATCTCTTGATTTTCACCGCCGGGCGTTTGCAGCGCGCCAGCCCTCCGCTCATCCCGCTGGGAGGCGATCAAATCAGTCAATCGGCGGACCCGCTTCCGCAGGCGCTCATTTTGACGGCGATTGTGATCAGTTTTGGGGTAACCGCCTTTGCGCTGGTACTGGCGCGCCAGACCTACACCGTGCTTGGCACCAACGACATGAACGAACTGCGTGATACCGACATCATCCCCAAATACCACCCCGAAATCCCCCCGGAAGAAGAGGAAGGTTACTAAATGGAACGGGTACTCTTGCCCTTATTGATACCCTTCTTGTTGATCATTCTCGCACTGTTTGCATGGAATACGCCGCGGGTACAGCGTCTGCTGGCGGTGGCGGGCAGCAGCGCTTTGTTGCTGGCAGCGCTGGCGCTGCTCCAACAGGTGCAGCGCAGTGGAATTGCAGTGACCCAAATCGGCAACTGGCCGGCTCCCTATGGCATCACCCTGGTAGCCGATTTATTCAGCGCCATCATGCTGGTTATTACGGGGGTAGTAGCCGTGCTGGTGGCCATTTACTCGCTGGAAGGAATTGACGAAAACCGGGTGGCGCACGGCTTCTACCCCTTGTTCTTCGCGCTGCTGATGGGTGTCTGCGGCGCCTTCCTGACCGGGGATATTTTCAACCTGTACGTCTGGTTCGAGGTGATGCTAATGGCGTCCTTCGTGCTGATGGCGCTCGGCGGTGAGCGCGCTCAACTGGAAGGGGCAATCAAGTACGTTATCCTCAACCTGACTTCTTCGGCGCTGTTCCTCTCGGCTACCGGCATCCTTTACAGTGTGGCCGGCACGCTCAACATGGCTGATCTTTCCATTCGTCTGGGCGAGGTCAACTCCCCCGGGCTGGTAACCACCATTGCCATGTTGTATCTGGTGGCTTTCGGCATCAAGGCTGCCATTTTTCCGCTGTTCTTCTGGCTGCCAGCTTCGTATCACACCCCGCCGGTTGCTGTTACCGCTCTGTTTTCCGGTTTGCTGACCAAAGTGGGTGTCTATTCGCTGGTGCGTGTGTTCACCCTGCTCTTCCTGACCGATGTCGCCTTCACCCACACCATCCTGCTGGTGCTGGGCGGTTTTACCATGGTCATTGGAGTTTTAGGAGCGGCCGCGCAGTACGACATCCGCCGCCTGCTTTCCTTTCACATCATCAGCCAGATTGGCTACCTGCTGATGGGGCTGGGGCTGTACAGCACTGCCGGACTGGCCAGCACCATTTTCTTCATGGGGCATGTGATCGCCGCCAAAGCCGCACTCTTCCTCGTGGCAGGCATCATCCGGCGGGTCGGCGGGTCTTTCGATTTACGGCGCATCGGTGGGTTGTACCGCGATCAACCCTGGCTGGCAGTTCTTTTCCTGATTCCGGCGCTTTCACTGGCCGGTCTGCCGCCTCTTTCGGGATTCTTTGGTAAACTGGCACTGGTTCGCGCCGGTCTGGCGCAGGGTCAGTACGCCATTGTAGCGGTGTCCCTGGCCGTCAGCCTGCTCACGCTGTTCTCAATGACCAAAATCTGGATGGAAGCCTTCTGGAAACCGGCGCCTCAAAACGCTCCAGCGCAAAACCGGCCGGCCGGATTCAAAATAGCGCTGGTACTGCCGGCTCTGCTCATGGGTTTGATCAGCGTAGGATTGGGTTTTCTGGCAGAGCCGGCCTACGGGCTGGCAGAACAGGCCGCCGGGGTATTGATGCAGCCGGCGCTGTATGTGGCTGCAGTTCTGGGAGGTGTGCGGTGACCATCTTCCTGATGAACGTCCTGCTGGCGCTGGCGTGGTCGGCGCTTTCAGCACAATTTGACCCGCCCAATCTCATCTTTGGCTTTTTACTCGGCTATCTGGTCTTGTGGTTGACGGTGCGCGGTGACAACCGCTCCTACTTTACGCGTGTGCCGCGCGTGCTGTCCTTTCTGGCATTCTTCCTGAAAGAACTGGTCAAGGCCAACCTTAACCTTGCCATTACGGTTCTGCGGCGGGATATGAACTTGAAACCGGGCGTGGTCGCTGTGCCAATTGACCTGCCCAACGATGCTGCCATTACGCTGTTGGTCAACCTGATCACGCTCACACCCGGCACGCTGGGTCTGGATGTTTCCAGCGACCGCAAGGTGGTTTACATCCACACGCTGGATGCCCGCGACCCCCAGCAATTCCGCCGTTACATGCAGGAAGGTTTCGTACGGCGGGTAAAGGAGTTGTTCACATGAATATCGAAACCCTGTATATCGTTGCACTGGGGATGATCAGTCTGGGGCTGGTTCTGGCCTTCATCCGGCTGGTGCGCGGACCGAGTCTGCCTGACCGCGTTGTGGCAATTGATCTGGTTGTGGCGCTGGCCATCGGCATCATTGCCAGTTACGCCATTCTCTTCGATCAGCCGGCGTTTCTAGATGTGGCCATCATCATCGCCCTGATTTCATTCTTGGGTACGATTGCCTTTGCTTATTATATTGAGCGGAGGGTATGATGCTGCACGAATGGATCGTTGCCATGGTAATGCTGCTCGGCGCCGGCTTCATGCTCATCGCCAGTATCGGTTTGCTGCGCATGCCAGACCTGTTTTTACGCATGTCCGCCACCTCCAAAGCCGCCACCCTTGGCGCCGGCCTGGTCATGCTGGCTGCCGCATTGTATTTTGGGGAATCCGGCATTACCCTGCGGGTACTGGCGATCATCGTCTTTCTGCTGCTGACCGTGCCGGTTGCCGCCCACATGATCGGCCGGGCGGCTTACTTCGATGGTGTCCCCTTGTGGAAAGGCACGCTGATAGATGATCTGCGCGGCCACTATCGCACCAGCGATCACCAGCTGGTACGAGACGCCGAATCCTCGGAAGAGTTTGCAATTCCGGAAGGCGAAGAAGGGGATGATTTCCTTAATTAGCAGCCGATGGATGTGCTATAATCCGCTCAGAAACAATTTCTTCACTTCCCCGGGATGACGATTCGAATATGAGATTTTTGATTACCGGTGCAGCCGGCTTTCTGGGTTCGGCGCTGGCAAACCGCCTTGTGCAGGAGGGGCACTCGGTGCGCGGGCTGGACGACCTTTCTACAGGCGACCCTTCTGCTCTTTCGCCGGAGGTTCATTTTGTGCGCGGGGATGTCAACGACCGCCCCAAATTGTGGACTCTCCTGCAGGAAATTGACTGCGTCTATCATCTGGCTGCTAAAGTGCTGGTGCCCGAATCGGTGCTTTATCCCCGTGAGTACAACGAAGTCAACGTGGGTGGTACCGTTACCCTGATGGAAGCCATGCGGGATGTCGGCGTGCGGCGGGTGGTGTTCATCTCATCCGGCGCAATTTATGGGAATCAGGAGAGCCAGCCGGTCAGCGAGGATGCCATCCCCAATCCCCGCTCCCCCTATGCGGTTTCAAAACTGGCAGCCGAATACTACGTCAAGACGATTGGACGTTTGTGGGGCATCAAAACGGTCTGCCTGCGCGTGTTCAACGCCTACGGCCCCGGGCAGCATCTGCCGCCGGTTCACGCCCCGGTGCTGCTCAACTTTTTACGGCAGGCGCTCCAAAACGGAACACTGGTGATTCACGGTGACGGAACACAAACGCGGGATTATGTGTACGTAGATGATGTTGTGCAGGCGATGATTGCCGCCTCTACCGCCCCCGGCGTGGATCAAATGACCATCAATGTGGGCAGCGGAGTGGAAACCAGTGTGCGCGATCTGGTCAAGGTGGTCATTTCCGTAACCGGCAGCGAACCGGAAGTGGTGTACAACCCGCGCAGCGATGGAGGGCCGGCGCGCATGTGCGCTGATCTCAGGCAGGCCGCCTCGCTGTTGAACTACCGACCGTCCATTTCGCTGGAAAGCGGGTTGCGCCTGACACTCGAACGCGACCCGCGTCTGCGTTCGCGCAATGGTTAAGTCAAACCGCCTTTAACAAATTCCTTCGTGTCAACTTTATGTCCACACCCAGGGGGTATGCTGATAGCATCGAGGTTTATACCTCGCTCTAATCCATAAATCTCTTTTTTTCTTTCATCAGAATTCTCATCTACCCAAATGGGGCCTATTCATCCACTCGGGAGGGAAGTTGGAACAACGGCATGAAGAGTAGCACAGGGTTGGCTTTGCTGACAGCGTTAACCGTTCTTTTGATGGGCTGCCTCAGCGCATGCGCTTCTCATCCTGCACCGGTTACCGTTCAGCAGCCCGGCACGTTCAGCGTTGACCCGCTGCTGCGTGAGTTTTATGCCTCGCTCGGCGGTGAAGACCTGCTCGGCCCGGCCATCACTGCCCTCTTTTCACTGGACAACCTGCAATGCCAGTACACCCAAAACGTACTGATGTGCTTCGACCCGCTGGCACAGGGAATTCAACGCTTCAGTCTGTATCCGCTGGGGCGAACCTTCGATTTGGGCGAACCTGCCAGTGCTGTCAGTACGGTGGGTGACGAAAACGATTATCCCGTTTATGAGGAATTTACTGCCCTCTATCAGCGTCTTTACGGCGCGCAATACGCCGGTGAACCGCTCACCCCACCGCGCTTCAACCCCAACAAGAACCGCATCGAGCAATACTTCGAAAACGTCGGTTTTTACCGCAATTTAGACGATCCGCAGGGAGAGGTCTACCTGCTTTCTTACGGCGTTTATGCCTGTTCAGCCGACTGCCGTTTCTCACCGCCTTCCAGCGCGATTGTGATCCGCAATGTGGTGGAAATGGAACAGCCCTTCCTGCCACGGCTGGTGCGGCTGGGAGGGCTCAAGGTATTTGGACTGCCGCTCACCCACCCCTACCTTGCAGCGGATGGCTTCCGTGAACAGGTTTATGAAAATGTGGTGCTTTACGCTCCGCCGGATAATCCCAACGCCGTCCGTCTGCGCCCGCTTGCCCGTCTGGCCGGTATGCCGGTGGGTCAGCCGATGCCGCGCCGTTACAGTGAGGATGATGGTGTGGTCTTTTTCCCGCTGGAAGGTGAAAACGGCTTTCACATCCCGCTGGTATTTGACCGATTCATCGCCTCTCACGGCGGTATAGAAATTTCGGGTGTTCCTTTGAGTGAACCCTATCCCATTGGCGAAAATCTTTACCGCCAGTGTTTCGAAAATTACTGTCTGGATTATGATAACCGCCCCGACGCAACCGAACGGGTGCACATGGCAGCCCTGGGGCGCGAGTACTTAAGAATCAATGGTCTGCAAGCACCTCAGGCAGCCCCGTTTGAAATGACTGCCGAAACCGTGCAGATGGTGGTCAGTGCAGCCAACCCTCGCCTGACCGCCGAAGAACCCCAACAGTTTGAAGTATTGCTGCTACGGGCATACGACCAGCAACCGCTGAGCTCGGTTGAGGCCACCCTCACGCTGACCCTGCCAGACGGCAGACAGGCGCTTTACTACTTCCCCCCCACCGATGGGCAGGGCCGTTCGTTATTACGGATCGCCCCGTTGCAGCCGGCACTCCCCAACGGCAGCGTGGTGGCTTATCGGGTTTGTTTGAACATACCAGCCGGGCAGCCTATCTGTAAAGCAGACAGCTACCTGATCTGGAATTACCGCTGAAGCGACATTCTAGGGGACGGCTTCTGCAATCAGGATGACCCGCACAATCGGGCTGCTGCTGGTATACACGCGCAGGTGAAAAGGCAGCGTTTGCTCCCTCATCAGCGGCTGAGCGGATTCCCAGCGCCGCACACCCACCACCCGATCCTGCGCATCCAGCGCCACGGCTGCCACAATGACAACACTGGCATCGTCATCCTCCTCTCCGCTCAGGCGCAGGCTGCCGCTGGCATCGGCCAGCAGACTGTCTTCGGAAAGGCTGATTTCATCCTGAGTAATTTCAACCTCCCGATAACGCTTGCTTTCGGGCGGAATGGGTAGGGCGGTCAACAGCTCCATCCCGGCATCGAATTGAACCGGCGCCGGAGGTGGGAAGAAAACTGCCAGCGGCAGCACACCGCCGGCCGCCAGCCGATTCAAAGGTGGGTAGGCATTCTGGCTGAAAATTTGTCCGCTTTGCCGGTCATACAGGCGGAAAACCGCCGATACTCCCTCCACATCAAAAGTTTGCGGATTGGCAAGCAGCGCAAAACACCAGATGCCACCATCCCGAGTGGGATAACAATCGGGCTGCGGCAGGCTCAACCCAACCGGCGTTGGGGAAGGTGGGTTGCGCGGGTCAAGGGTGGGGGTGTACTGTGCTGCCGGTACCACCACCTGGTCGCCAATTCGCAGCGCATAGGGGTTGACGGTCGGGTTGGCGGTCAACAAATCCTGCAAGCTAATCCCGTAATACAGGGCAATCCCAAACAGGTCTTCGCCCCGCCGGATCGTATGAAGACGCGGTGTGGGGGTGACCGTTGGCAGGGGCGTCGGCGTATCTGCAGGGGTTAAGGAAGGGGTAGAAGTGGGCCGAGCGCCGGTGTAGGGAGTCAGCATTACCGCCGCGACCGGGCGCAAGGTGGGCGCAGGGAGTTGTGTGCCAGAGGGACTGCATGCGGTCAACAGCACTACCGCCAGAAAACACAGGTAAACCTTTTTCATGCAAGCGATTATAACCGCAATTCATTTCTACCTGCCGGGCATAAATAGGGGGGCTGGGCAATCCCATTTCAAGTCATCAGCGCTTCCAGCGCGTCCTCCGCCTGTTCTTCAATCTTCGTACAAAGTGAGAGAACCTTTCTTGTCCTGGATTAAGTCTGCCGGCAAATCCAACACTGACCATACAGCAGGGAGCGCAAACGAAATGTAGAAGATGGCTCGATCGTCAGCTGCAAGAGGTAACCGAACAGTCGGTGGAAGGCAAAAGAGCATCTGGAACGCAATTGTTTTCCTAACTTTTCGTATCGCGGTGCATACCTGCTCAATTCATTCCAACAATCGGAGTTTTTCCAAGATGTACTTGGCGATAGCATTCCCAAATTTTGTCCAGATTTTTACGTCTTTCGCAACCCGTCACTTCTTTCATATCCGCCATGGTTGGTCTCCGGAAGCTTTTAATTTTGAGTTAAGACGCGAAAATCGTGTCAAGTCAAAAGAAAATGTTACCGAAAGTGGATGGTGGGTTCAAATGAAAATGTTACTGTAGGGTCATGCTCCTTTCTGAGAGTGTGGAAGACATTCACGGATGGGGCTGGCTTTTG
>Ga0308407_1000417_pt1 | contig 31216 bp, 31 predicted proteins | sample HotsprSampleMSe2_FD_203476 | JGI IMG/M metagenome (GOLD analysis project Ga0308407, IMG submission 203476) | Hot spring phototrophic mat microbial communities from Mushroom Spring, Yellowstone National Park, Wyoming, United States - 20060911_MSe2 ...
CAGGCACGAGCAGTCTAAAGGTACACCGTGTGCAGGCGTATCAGTTGGCGGACCTTGTGCCGGTGGGCGCGTTGGGGCACCATGTCGACAACATGGCTATCCCTGTGCGGTTGACGAACACTCCGTTCGTAGCGTCCCCCACCAGCACCGCGCTTAGCGCTGTTCAAGTAACCACTGATAACATTTCTTCGCTGGCAGCGGGTTCCGTGCAGACGGGGTCCAACCGTGCCGGGTTTACCGAGCAGGCGCACGTGCAGGCGTTCTTCAGCGGTGACCAGCCATTCTCCGCGTGGCTCGAAGCGCAGGTAGACGGCAGCAACTGGGTCGTGATTTGGTACGGTTCCAGCACAGACGCCACGACAGACGGCGTTACCCGTTACTATGCGGTCTCGCCGATATTCCAGTGCGTGGGCAGTCGCAACTATCGGGTCAAGGTGCGCAACACCGGATCGAGCTCGGGTAACTTCCGCGCGAGTATCTCGTTTGCCATTCTGTAAGGAGGTAACGGCATGAAAGCATACGTTAAGGCAGTAGGTAGCAACGTAACATTGGTGGACATTGACACTGGCGACAAGTTCACGGTATCTGCCAGTGCGCTGGAGAAGCTGTTTGGGGTGGTTCCCGCGCAGGGCGAAGTATGGGAGTATCGCGGGGCGCGGTTGGACGACATTGCCGAGACGTTCCGCAAATGGCAGGCAGTGCAATCGGCGTAAGGGGAGTGTCCAATGGCCAGCACATACAAGGGCAAGAGTCTGAGACCAGGTGGCGGCGGTCGGTTCGCGCGGCTGGTTGATCAGCTTCGGGCGCGTGGCTATTCCGAGAAGCGAGCCCGAGCCATTGCGGCTAGCGTAGGGCGCAGGAAGTACGGTGCGACGCAGATGGCAGCTTGGTCTGCAGCAGGACGCAGTCGCAGGAGTAGGAAGGGATAGGCGGTGCTGAATGGGTGGCAGTATAAGTCATTGTTGGCGGCGCTGGCTTCTCTGTTCTGTGCGCTTATAGGGGGTTGGGACGTGTTGGCACAAGCGCTGGTGCTGCTTATTGGGCTTGACGTGCTGGGCGGACTGGCGCAAGCGTTCTACGAGAAACGGCTGAACAGCAGTATCATGCGCAAGGGGCTGATTCGCAAGACAGGATACTTCGCTGCCATAGCGCTTGCCGTGTTGATGGACCGCGCACTGTTCCAATCCGCGCCCGCGTTCCGAACACTCGTGCTGAGCTATCTCTGTGTCAATGAAGCGCTGTCGGTGTTGGAACACCTAGCCGCTATCGGAGTCCCGCTGCCCCCCCAACTCAAACACGCCCTGGAGAAGCTGCGCGATGACATGGACAGTGACGACCAGAGACAACCTGCTGAATGACCCGCGCGTTAACCCCACCGCCAGACGGAAGTTCCAGGCTGTGCTGAACGACGTGCGCAGCAAGGGACTGCCGCTCATCGTCTGGGAAGTCTATCGCTCGCGGGAGCAGCAGCGAGCCCTGTATGCGCAAGGCAGGACGGACGCCGAGCTGCGCAAGGTGGGCTTCACCGACGACGAGATAAGCCAATACCGCAAGCAGGGCTATTTGAGCAGCAAACCAATCGTTACCAAATTACTGAATCCCAAATACCACGGCACCGGCAGGGCTATGGATTGCTGCTGGTTGGTTAGCGGAGCTCCGACATGGAACGTGCCCAACGAATGGTGGGAGACGTATGGGCGTGCTGCCGAAGCGCACGGGCTGACTTGGGGCGGTCGTTGGAAAATGAGAGACCTGCCACATGTGCAGTATGAAGGGGAGTAACATGGACGCCATAACCATCAAGCTCATACTGATGTTCATCGGCGCGTTCTTGTTGGGGTTCGTGGTTGGCTATCAATACGCCATGAATGAGCAGGGCGGAGTGGTTGAATGAGATTCGGGCGCGTCATTAAAAGCGGAGACCAGTTATTCGCTGCGATGTGCCAGCCTAGCTCCGGCGCAGTCATACTGTCACGGCAATCCATCGACGATTACGTGCGGTTTCGCATTCCTGATACCGACTGCCCTCCGTTGCCGAGGCCGAGTAGTCCTTTAGATTCAGGCGTTGCCGACCAAGCCGAGCCGAATCGTTGGCGGTATTCGGGACAGTACACCTATCCCCCTTATTGGCGGTTTAGTTCGACTATGGGCTCCGCGCTCGATTGGGTGCAGCCGTCTTACCCTTGCTATGAAGGAAACTTCCTAACACGTGTTACAGCTAGCGCCGGAGGCGTGTTCGATTACCCAATTGATTACCTTTGCGATTACTTCGGGCTGTTCGTCTTGTTGAATAACGGTGTCGCAGGCATTGGCTTCGGTGGGGACGTTCGCCCTTCTGTAGGAAACACATTCGCCGTGAATATGGTGCTGTGGCATTCTGTGAACGGGCGGACGGCGTACAATGTGTGGGTCAATCTTGGTGTCCCGGTGTATTTATTTGTTCGACGAACCAGTGGCACGATTTCGGTGGGCTGGTCTACCACAAACCCCAACGCTCCCATTCCAGAGACTGAGATTGAGGTTGCCTATGGGGTATATGGGCCGGTTCAGTTCCGATTGGCGAAGGATTTTTACCTGCCGCCGACGGACCCGCCCAACCCGCCGGCTCGACCAATCAGCGCAACTGTCTCCCAGTGGCGAACCATTTACGGCGCACCGAGTTCCATTGCCGTCACCACCCCCGTCGTGGATGTTGGCGAACCCCGGCGCTTCAAGGCACGCGGTCTGCCACCTGCAGCCACTGTGCAGTGGCGAGCGAGCAACACACCATTTAACCCTGACGACCCGAGTCCTTCTTGGACGAATCCAGAGGGCGAGTACCGGTACTGGCAGGCGCGAATGGCAACCACACAGCAACAGGTTTTGCTGGAACGGATTGAGCTTGTAGAGCTCGCCCAGAAACTGGTGTTTGAAATCATTTGCCCGACACGGACATTATACGTTCACCATGCGCAGGAAACATTTGCGCGTGGTAACGCAAAAGGTGTGGTTAGCATACATCGCACGCCAACGGATGAAGGCTATGGGATAGACTCAGAACGAGTGTTGACGGTGGACTGGTGATTGCGTTCTATAACACAATCTGGCAACCGATAACGCAGTGCTACGAAGGCGATACGGTGTACGTGGCGCGTCTGATGCTGTCGCCAAGTAGCCGTACCTGCACGGTTACCAACGGCGCGTTTGTCGGACAGGACGTTCAGCCGTTCCCTCCCGGCAGAGCGGTGCTGGCACAACATGCTCAGGACGCGGGTAAGGTTCTGCTCATGGGAGGCTGGAACGAAGCGGGGTATTTCAATCTGGGTAACCTGTATGCGCTTCACGATTGGTATCGCATACGGGCGGGCACGGCAGGTACGCTGTCGGTCCAGATTGGTGGCGAGAACGGCTCTATACCTGTGCTGGTTAAGTCGGCGGAAACCAACAGAGTTTACGTGGAATGGCGTGAGGTGCATAAGACGCGGACGCTGCCGGTGATGCTACTGCGCATTCGGTTCGAGGGCGATGTGTCCATGCCGTTCAAGCTTTATCCGCAGGATTGTGGGGTGACAAACATCGAGTGGATAGACATCGAACCTGTCGGCACTATCCGTTTCAGTGCCGACGTGGGACGCCTGACGGCGAATAACCCGGAGGTTCCTCTGCTTGTGGAGGTTACCGGCACAGAGGATGTGATCGACCTCAGCACGGAAGCTGTCGTGTTCGGCAGCACGATGTAGGAGGGCATGATGACGTTAGCAGAGCTGAGAGTGCTGGTTCGCAACATGCTGAAGTACGAGTTAGAGGACGAGTCCTTCACGGACGCGGACTTGCAGCCGTACATTCAGGAAGCAGTTCGTCAGTTCGCCCGCGATGCGTTCTGGCGATATACCTATACATCCGCCAACATCACCGCAGGGACGGTGGAGGTGGACTGCGCGTCCAGCACGCTGTTCAACCCGCGGCTGCTCGTGGTATCGCAGGTCTCGTGGAACGGTCGGCAGTTGGAGCCCGTTACAAGCGGAGAGCGGTGGCTATACCTGCCTGCCACAGGAACCCCGTCGCTGGCGCAAATTCAAGGCACGTTGGTACGCCTTTACCCGGTTCCATCCGAAAACGGCGTGTTGGTGGCATACGGCATACGGATGCCGAACATGCCATCGGCTGCGGGCGACGTCATCGACGTGCCGGCAGGTTACGAACATGCCATTGTGTGCCATACCGTGTATGACCTTGCGAAGCTCAAGGGCAAGGACAATATGCCCCATGTTCAGGCGCGTTGGGCGGAGTACCTGCATCACGTTCAGCGGTATAGGGAGGCCACCGCAACCCAGCGGTTGGTGCAGCTTCCCGCACCTAGTCCCAGTCCACTTGCCCCGCGAGGTAGAAGATGAGAATACCACTTGTTGGAGAGACAGGCGACCTGAACCCGTTTGAGTCTGTGTGCGTCTTGGCGCAAAACGTTGACCTGACGCAAGGACGCATACTGCCTCGCATGGGCGATGAGCAGCTGTCCACGAGTGCTACCCGCCGTGTGTTTGTGAAGGGTGACGGCAGTGTGGTAGGGTCTGGCTCACACGGTTACGGGTTTGTATGGGGAAATGACGTCTACCTCATAAACGGTGAGAACCTGTGGCGCAAAAACGGGGACAGCGGTACCATTTTGCAGGCTCCGTCGGCTCCAGCTGTCACAGGTCACCAGATAAGCCTACCTTCGTTTAACGTTACTTCCGCAAACGATTTCTCGCCGCCTCCGACCATCTTCAGTGCCAACGGCTGGTGCAAGTGGTCAATCACGGCATCCGGTCAGACGACCATCCAAATCACAATGTCCACAGGCGGTAGGAATTTGTCGGATTACAGCGCACTGGCAATGTACGCCTTCCTGCCGAGTATGTTTGTGGGTAACTTTCGCGTCTTGGTCGACGGAACAACCCTTCCACTCCTGGAACGGAAGCCGTATTGGAACCTTGCCAACGGCACTGCCTATGTCATGACGTTTGACCTCACTGTGCTGGCGTCCCGCAATAATGTAGATTCCATCGTGTTTCAATGGGAAGCAGACAGCAATCACGATTTCCTGCTTTTCAACCGCTTCAGACAGCTGTACAAACTGGTGCGCGGTAAGCACGTGTATCTGGCGACACGGACGCGCAACGGAATCGAGTCTCCTGCCAGTCAACCGTATGAGCTTCCTGTGCTTAATGAATGGTACTACTCGTACGGGGCAAACATCACGATAGCCGGGCTGACAAGCGGAGACGTCGTGAAGCTATATCGCTCGCAGGGCGAAGGCTATTACCTTGCTGCGCAGGGGACGGCAAGCGGTAGCACTCTCACGCTGTTAGATAAGGGCGATGTTGGTGAGCGGTATGTACCCTCTGGTGTCTTACCGTACGGCCCTGCGACGGTGTGGGGCAATCGCGTGGCTGTGGCGCAAGGGCAGGAGGTATACATCAGCGCCACGGGCGACCCTGTACGGTATTCGCAAGCCGTGATAAACGACCTGAACGACCCGTACCGGATTGTTTTGCCCTCGCCGGTCATCGGGCTAAGCGTCGTGGACGGTGTACTGATTGCACATACACGGCAGGGCGCGTGGAGCTGGAACCCTGTTCGTCCTTTGTTCCGCGACGATGACCTCAGCAGAGTAATCCCCGTATTGTCGCCGTCGCCATGTCCCTTGAGCCACAAGAGCGTCGATGGTTCTGCTATAGCCGCGCGTGATGGGCTGTACGTTGACGGCAGGCTGGTGTTGCGCAAGGATTGGAATAGCACTTCGCCTGTCGTTTTGGCACGAGGCAATACATTATGCGTAGCGGATGGAAACATGCTGTACGTGTGGCAGAAAAACGACGTCGGGTGGGTACGCTACGGTCCGTTCTCCACCATAAACTGGCTGGCGTGGGACGGGCAATACGTGCTTGCGGGAACGGAAGGCGGGCTGTTCCGTATCGGCTCAGGCACTTTGCGCGTCGGTGGCGCGGTATGGCGTTCGGGCTATATCACTTCTGGGAATAAGTTTCATGTGGACTGGGTAAAAGTAATGACTCTGCAGACGTGTCAGGTTCGGCTTATCACGGATAGGGGAAACACAGGCTATCACACGTTCGTGAGCTATGACAGATGGAAGCCTGCGGAAAGGGACGTGACGGACAGGGCGTTGCGTTGGGCGCAGGTGGAAGTGCTGCTGTCACAGTCTCAGAGCTGTGAGGGCATAGAGGTGGAGTTAAAGGCTGTGCCATTAGAATAGCCCACACTGCTGGGCTCATGGATGAGCAATTCACTCTCAGGGATGAGGTGCTGCAGTGAGCTTCTGGAAGCAGCTATTCAAATGGGGAAGCATATTAGCCGCACCTTTGGGTGCGCCTGCTTGGGTTAGCACATTGGCGACCGTCGGCGCGGCTGTGACGCAGGTTAGCGAGGCCGAAAGGGCAGCAAGGGAGCAAAGGAAGTTGCTGCAATCAATGCACGGCGCTTCTGACGACGTGCGTCGTATTTTGCTTGCGTTATCATCGCTTCCTCCGCCCCCTGCGCTTGCACCGCGCGTGGAGGCCGCCATGCGTGCGAACCTTCAGACCATGCTGTCCCAGTATGCCCGTACGGCGCAGCCGGGAGTGGATATTTCAGGCGCCAGCAATATGCTGCTTGCGCGTGGCTTGGCTCAAATTGCGGACGTTTATAACCGGCAAATGCTTGCTGACCAACAGGCTCAGTATCAGCACCAGTTGAACATACTGCAGATGCAGCTTGGCGGATTTAGTCAGCTGCCGGGCATGTATGCGCAACCTTTGGCCGCTTGGCAGAACATGGCACAGACGTATTCGGCAGGAGCAGCAAATGCGGTACAGCTTCTCAGTCAGTTGATGCCTGCGCCACGAGTTAATCCGCAGGCGCAGCTGGGCAGCCAGTTGGCGATGTACGGCGCGTCGGCAGGGTTGGCGGGTGCTGGACTGTTGGGGCCAAGCTTGCTCACGCAGATGATGGCCAGGGGATTGCGTGCATGAATCCATTCTATCAGGCGTTGATGCAGATGATAGACCAATCTACGGCGTATTCGCCACCGCCGTGGCCTGCGCTGGCTTCGCCGTCTCCACAGGCATACGGGCAGAGAATCCGCCGTCCCGACCGTCAGCCCGGGCAGGGTGGCACGTATCACATGCCGTGGGAGGTACCGGCGGTTGCAACGACGGGGCAGGCTGAACAGCCTCCTGTCGCGCAGGCGCAGGAAGATGACCCACTGGTGCAGTTGTACAAGGAGATAGACAAGCTGTGGACACAGTACTATGCGTTGGGCGAACAGATAGCAAGCAGCTCACCAGAGGATGTAGAGGAGCCAGAGCTTTTGGACATACCGCTGTCCATGCCGATGTTGCCCATGCCTCAGCCAGCACCGCTGGACAGGACGGCGGTCACTCTGGCGTCTCTGGCGACACTGTTTAACCCTGCGGGAGGGGCGCAGTATTTGGCCGTTCCCCTGCAGATGCAGGAACGGGCTACGCGCACAGAACAGGAACGTTGGGCGACCCTTCAGCAGATGGTGGCTACGCAGTACCGCAACGTCGTTGCGGGCATTGAGGCAATGAACCGCCTAAAGGTGCAGATGTACAACCTGAAAAAGAGCAAAGCAGAAGACCTGTATCGCCAGCGTATGACCGTACTGGAGCAACAGCGAATGCGGATTTTGGACAGAATATCGCAGATGGAGCAGCTAGCGGCGCGTCTGCGTGAAGAGCGTGCGTATCGCCAAGCAACGGCACAGGCGCGAATGACGCAGGCGGAGGCTGCGATGCTTCGTGCGCAGACCGGACAGGAGGCGTTAGAGGCGCGAAAACCCGTTTTGGAGGCACAGGCGGATTACCTGAAGGCACGGGCGGAGGCAACCCGAACGCTGTTGCCGGAACAGGTGCGTGTGCTGCGGGCCAGGGTCGAGCAGTTGTCGGCAAGTTCGCTTAAGCTGTTGAAGCAAGCAAGCGAGATAGCGACTCGCGTATCTGCCAAGCAAAACGCGATTGTGCGTACCGGACGCAGTTACATGAGCGCGGAGGATGTGGACGTGCGCAACCTGAACAAGACGTTTTACCAGTTGCTGGCTATGCGTGAGAAAGCAGTTCAGCAGATGTTAGGCGAGGGCTATTCGATGGCTGACGCTCAGGACCGTGCCGAGATTGATAGCCTGATAGCCACTCACGATGATGCGCTGGCACGTCTTGCGTACCAGTTGTACGTCTCTACGGGTGGGGCACTCAATAAGTTTTCGTTGTTGCGCAACAGCGCAATGGCTACCGAGTGGGAACAGCGTGCCAAGAGTGCGGTTCGCCAGTTGGAGACGCGGAAGGCAGCTGCTTCTGTGCCGACAGTCAGCGTATCGGCTCCGATGGGCGCACAGAAACAGCACAAGAAACCCGAACAGAAGTCAACGGTTCGTCGTTGGCTGGAGGCAGCTGGTGGATGGCTATCTCGCCTATTGGGTCGCTCGAAGCCAGCAACGTCGGGTGAGCAACCGCCGAAAGCGCAACAACAGTCACGGCAACCGCCGAAGGAACAGCCACAGGCACAGGGCGCCAAGAATACGCAGAAGTCTTCCCGTGTAGAGCTGGTGGTAACGGATAAGGAATTAACGAAGACGCAACAACAGAAAAAGGCGCAACCGCAAAAGCCGAAAATCACCGTGAAATCGTTCGAAGAGGTGCGTTAGTGCCAGAACAAGAAGTTGTCATCACATACAGGGGCAACCGCTATCCTGCCTACACAGGCAGGAAGTTCCGTCTGGTGTTGGACGTACCTGACGGGTATAAGCTAAAGCCTGACGACGTAGCCCCTTTGCTGGAACAGCAGCTGCAACGTCTACGCACGGAGGAACGGAAGCGTGCGACTGCCCTTGCTTCCGAGCTTACCGCCCTGCCGTCGCTGGGGGAGCTGGTCGCGGAAGCCTTGCGCACGCCGGTCAGTCCGGGTAACGTTCCGCGCGGTGGCGTTGATGTGTTTGCTGGGCTACGGGACAAAAGCCAGTCCAAGACGGATTTTCAGCCGCCGGTCATAGCTCGGTCTCTGCCGACATCTGTGAAGAAGGTGGCGGAACGGGCACATCTGGCATCGCAAATGCCGAAGGCGACACCGAAGGACCTGAAGAAGGTATCGCAATACTTCTCACCCATAGCCAATTGGCTGGGTTTTTATCCCACTACTCCCCAACAATATCTGGATGCAGCGAAAAGCGCAGTTCGCGAAGGGATAAACCTGTACGACATCAACAAGTGGATGGAAGGACAGGGTCTGAGTGCAGCGACTCGCGCGTACATCCTGAAGGAAGTTAGCCCTATCGTGGACTTGGAGACAACGGGCAATCTGGCAACCAAGATATACCGCGAGGGTTCGTTCTTCCTCTGGCGATTGTCGCAATTCGTCGGGGCTATACCGCGCTTTGTTGGTCAGATGATTCACGACGTCGCAGTAGTGAATTCGGAATATAGCGGCCCCAACACGTGGTTACGGGAAGCCATAGATAACACGTTAGGCGTTCGTGGCGTAAAGCCTACGCAGTCGGAGGTCAACCAAGCGGAGAAGCGTCTGAAGGACGTAGCGAAGGGGTTGTCTCAGGACATTCGCAGGCTGCTGCCACACAAGGGCTGGACAAAGGACATGGAGGAGTGGTATCGGCGTGACAGCATCGTGGGGCCTGCCGTGACGTTGGCGATACTGTTGGATGGTGTGTCGCTTGCGCTGAGAGGCACGGGTCAAGCGGTGGGTGCAGCCGCGGAGCGTACATTGCGTCAGGCGATTGAGCAGCTGCGGAAGCAACCTGTTAAAGTTGGGACGCCTGAGCATGTACAGGCAGAGTTGGTGGCTCGGGCGATTGTCAACGTGATTCGGGAGCGTCTGTCCCAGATAGAGAAGCGAGACGTCTCGGCATCAGAGGTGTTGGAGCGCATACGTGGCAAGTCGGAGTCGGAAGTGGCTCGCATGTTGCATCCAACGGCGAAGACGGTTGCTGAGGGCTTGGAGAAGGCAGGCTACTCCGTCGGGCTGTTGACGCGGTTTGTGAACCCGTTGGAATGGATGAGGATGACCGAAGAGCAGTTTGTGAGTGCGATGGAGAAGACGTTCGGCATCTCCAGAGATGTATGGGAGCGGTATTGGCAGGAAGCGTCGGCAGCACGTCAACGGGCGCAGTGGGCGCAGGAGATGAAAGCGAAGGCGACGGGCGGTACTCCACCGCCGACGGAGCAACCATCCTCGGGAAAGACTTGGGAGATGGAACCGCCGAAGCCGTTGCCCGCACCAGAGCGACCTGCGACGGCAGAAAGTAAGGCCGGGCCACAACCGCCGGTAGCACCCGAACCGCAACCGCAAACGCCGAAGCCACAAACGCCAGAAACGCTACGTATTGAAGAACCTGCGAAAACTGGCGTGGAAACGAAGCCGACGGAGAAAATAGTTGCGGAGACCCAGCAACCCATCCCTGCTGAGGAGTATATCCCGAAGCGGATGGACTTGGGTCCAGAACAGCTGGGCACGGAGAACCTGTCGTACACTGCCAAGCATACGCAGGTGCGTACACAGTGGGCAGTGGTGGAGTTAGACGACCTGAAGGTATCCCATAACCCGCTGACATGGCACGAAAATCCGGAGTACCCGCAGGTGTTGCAACCGCGAGACCGGTCGGCAGCAGCCATGCAGCAGCAGGTCAAGGAGATAGCCCAGAATCTGGTACCAGAGAAACTGGGCGATTCTGCCTCGACGTCCAGCGGTGCGCCGATAGTGGGCGAAGACGGTATTGTCGAGTCGGGCAACGGGCGAACGCTGGCGTTGTTGCTGGCGTATCAATACAACCCGTCGGCAGCGGAAAAGTACCGCCGCTGGCTTTTGGAGAACGCAGAGCGGTTCGGTATTAATCCGTTGGTGGTTCAGCAGTTACGTCGTCCCGTGTTGGTGCGTATCCGTCCGGTAGAACGGGAGCTCGGGGCACGTGCGTCGCTGGTGCTGGAGATGGGGCTGTCGGACGTAGCCCAGTTCAGTCCTGTCGACCGTGCGATGGCGGACGCGCGAATCATTGAGAAGCATATCAACCTGTTTAATCCGGATTTTGATTTGGACGCCAAAGAGAATAAGCGGTTTGTGGATGCCGTGCTGAAGGATATGCCGACGTCGGAAGTGTCGCAGCTGTTGCTAAGTGGAGGTGAGCTATCTCTGACGGGCATAAACCGCCTCTATTCAGCCCTGTTGGCGTACGGCTATGGCAGTCCTGCGCTGTTAGGCAAGCTGGAGAGTCCTGACCTTGAGGTTCAGCGTCTGGCGAAAGGAGTAGCTGCCGCGGCAGCCGACATGGCTGCCCTGCGTTCTGGTCTGTCCATTATACGTCACCGCAATCCCGAGGCGGCGGATGCCTATGATATTGGCAACGACATCGCGCAGGCGGTTCTGTGGATGGAACAGTTGCGGAAGGGTGGACGGAACGTGCGCGACTTCGTTGAGCAGGGGGAGTTGTTCGGTGGTGATTATGCAATTCCGCGCGTTGTGAAGTTGCTATTGCTGGCGTTTGACCGGATGCGCAGTATAAAGGCAGTTCGCGTGTTCCTGAAGACCTATGCCGACCTTGCTTCACGTGCAGCAGCGTTGGCGGCCGCGCCGGAAGAATCGCTGTCCAAGCAGCTATTGGAGCAAAAGAGGGATTTGCCAGACAAGGAGAAGCTTTTGCTGTTGGCGCTTCGGCAGGCAGAGGGCGGAGGCACGGCAGGGCTGTTCGATGATGAAGAAGGCGTACCCGACCTGCCGACGGCAGAAGAGCTGCTGTCGGGTATTACGACGGAGGCTGCTGCCCAAACGGAGCAGAAACAGCGAAAGGCGACGGCGACATCTGAGGAGGGAGTGAGCGTCGATGTCAGGGTACCAGGCGTTTCTCGATTCGGTAGCGCAGAATCCGCTGAACGCGCTGGAGGCGAGTCTAGCGCAGAGCCTGAAGAACCGTCCGGCGTACCTGCTGGAAGGGAACCCGTCGCTTCCGCGCCAGCTGGCGGAGTTGCAGGTACTGTCGAGTCTGGGGGTGGGGGAGTTGGAACGGCTGAATCTGCGGAACGACCAGTGGTGGGAGCCGGTGAGTCTGGCGACGGCGGGGCACCTGGAACACCTGCAATGGAAGGGCGTCGAGGAACGGCTTCTGCCGGCGGTGGACAGGTACCTGCTGAACATGAGCAAGTCGCTGGACAAATTGAGCAAGGGGCTGGACGCGATGCAGGTGGACTATCGGAAGTTGGGACTACCGGTGGTGAAGGTGAGCCTACCGCAGAGCACGGGCGAGGGCGAGCTGGAGTTGTTCCTTCCGAATCTGGCGCAGTTCGAGCAGACGCTGAAGATTTGGACGAGCAACGTCGACGTGAGATTCTCGAACAGGATATCGCTAGTCTCGGTTATGACCCTAGACTCTATACTGCCTATAGCCCTCGGTTTACCGCTTCCTTAGTACCCCATCCCCGTCAGGTTCTTTTGCCTGCGTCGCTGGCAGGGATTGAGCCTGACCCGATTACGGTTGAGGTTCCCGACATTCTCAAACGGATGCAGCTTGACGGCGTTATCTCGGACGCGCAGTTTGACGCTGTCATGTTGATGCTAAATGCGTTCGAGAACAATCACGGCTTCGTGCTGGCAGATGACGTAGGGTTGGGTAAGACGCGGGAGATTGGGGCGTACCTGTATTCGCTATTCGGGCTCGGCAAAATTAACCGCGCTCTGGTAACGACGTTTAGCGGAACAAACGTCGCGGACATGATTTCTGTGCTGCAAGAGACGTTTTCGCGGTATGACCGCGGCGTGTCCATCATCGACCTGCGCCAGCTGCGGTCGGACACTACAGGTGGTCTGAAGGACTTTCCGATAGCGGACAGGGCTATATACGTGGTGGACGCTCTTGGCAAGTTCAAGGACGCGGTGTGGACTATCACAGGCATGGGGCGCGAGAGCGTAAAGGTTCCCATTGACGTATGGGTATCGGATGAGGCGCACACGACCCGTGGCACTGCGGAGTCGGTGAAGAACCAAGCTTGGCGTGCGATGCACGCGCACATGTTTATGAATGAGAACTACCGCATTGTGTACTCAACGGCTACGCCAGCGCAGTCTCCGACGGAGCTTCGCGAATTCTATGCGCTTCGTTTGTGGACGCTGGACCCCAATAGCTGGCACTCGTTTATCGGGATGCTTCAGGCGGACTTGATTTCGACCACGACATGGGAGAATTTGCAGGAACAGGCACATTCGGCTGCTTCCATGACGTGGCAGGAGATAGCAAGAGAGCGGGGCAGCAAAACTAAGGAACAACGGCGTGGCGATGACACGACGGTGGAACGTCGTGTGCTGAAATATGATGAGATGGAACAGCTCATGCGCGAGCTGTATGCCTCGAACCGCTACACGTCGCGTGACTTGGCACGCGGTGGCGTGACGTTCGAGGTGCGGGATGTGCCTTTGACTGCCGAAGAGGAGAACCTCATAGACAAGCTGGCGGAAACGATTCGCCTCGCGGTGTATTGGCATTACATCGGGCGAAGGATTGACGTTAGGTCGCATCGCCCATTTCCGTGGGCTCACGCGCAGTTTCTGATGAAGCGGGTGTATCAGGGGCTGCGTCTGAAAAAGATTTTGCCGGAGATACAGCGGTTGGTTTCCGAAGGCAAGCAGGTAGTTTTGTATGTGGAAAGTGTGACGCCGACGTGGGGACAGAGCGGTTCTGCCAAAGCGATTTTGGACAGTATCAACACAGAGCAGTGGACACGCGACGATTCAGGTTCCTATTCGTTTGTCCGCGAACATACCGACGTGGTGATAGCCAAACAGGAGCTAAACGAGAGGTTCTCCGAATTGCTGGACATACCTGCCCCTATTGACGTGCTGGAGTCGGAGTTTGGCGAAGACCGGGTGGCGAACATCACTGGCGAAAGCTCTCCGTCGCAGCGCATGCGGCTGATTGACGAGTTTCAGAGTGGCAAGCGACGGATAGCGTTGCTGTCGTCGGCAGGGCAGGCGGGTATCAGCCTGCACCATGACTCTGCGGGCACTGGTCAGCGTGTTTTGTTATTCCTTGACATCCCGTGGCGTTCGGATTCGTTCCGTCAGATACTTGGGCGCGTGGACAGAACGGGACAGCTGACGTCTCCGCATGTGATTCTGGTTAAGAGCGGACTGGCGGGCGAGAACAAGATTATTGCGACGGTGGCGGCACGTCTGGCGTCTTTGGGTGCGTTATCAAAAGCAGAAAGCGAAGCGGTAGCCGGTGCGGAGTCGCTAGCGGAATACGAGATTGACCCCGTGATCGGAGGTTCGGCTGTACGCAGGTTGTGGTCTGAGCTTGACCGTGCCGAGAAGGTGTTCTACATGAGGGAGGACTTCGCGTCGGACTTTAAGCGGAATGGCACGATAGAGCCTTTAGGTCACATTACCGCTGATTACAACAGGTGGGCATTGACGGTTTTGTCGTCTCTGCCGGCGCGTCTTCAGGCGAGGCATTACGAGAGGTTCATGGAGATATATGAGGAGTTGGCAGGAGTGCAGCGGGCGCGTGCGTCGCGCCATCGTGGGGTGATAGAAGAAGAGAGTCAGTTGACTGCGTCCGTGCGCTTATACACGGTGCGAACGGAGCAGAACCTGCGTTATGGCATTTTGTCCGGACGGCTTTTGTTGCCGGTAAGAGGTACGGCTCCGCTGATTCATCTGGTGAGCAAGGTAGAAGACTCGGGCGCGGATACAGGGTTTGTGACGTTCCGCGACGTTCGTTCGGGCGCGGTGGTATCAGGGCTACGGATTGGCATCACGGCTTTGGGCAGACTGATGGGACTGCTGAGCGCGGAAGGGGAGTTTAACGTTGAAAAGGCGTGGCTATTTCTGCAGGTTGGACGTGTGGTACTGACGCAGTCTCCTGACCCCGCCAAGCCGTATGTTCTGCGACGTACTAGTACCCGGGAGGGGTATGAGCGCATTCGGATTGATAATGCGTTGATGTCTCAGCGTGATGTTCTTATGTCCGCTGGAGCGCGTTTTGACGCGCGGTTGGGTTACTGGTATCTGAATTGGAACGTGTTGGACTTTGAGGAATTCGTGAAGAGGTTCCCGCTGCAGCCGTATAGCGAGGTGAAGAAGTGGGAAGAGGAGCAGTCGGCGCGTCGCGGTAGGAAGGGCGGTGAGACGCCGTCGAGCGGGGCGGGCAAGGGCGTGTTTTATCGCGACGACGTTCCGCCGATACCGAATATTGGGCAAGGTGTTGCTGGTCGTGGCGAACATCCGCAGGGTATCATTCTGCGTTTGGGCAGGTGGATACGTGTTGGACGTACTCCGAAGCGGGCGGCTGGGTACTATGACCCTCGTACGGCAGACGTGGTGATACGCCGTTGGGGCGACATACCTACGGCTGTCCATGAGCTTGCCCATGCGATAGATGATGAGTTCGGGATTTTGGCGGAGTGGGCGGAACCGCGCAAGCATTCACCGTTTGATGAGGAGTTGTTTGAGTTTCTGCCGGAAGCTAGTCGGAAGCGGGGAAGCCTGCGGGATAAGCGAGCGGAAGCGTTCGCGCATTGGATGGAAGCTTACGTGCTGAATCCGGATGTTGCAGCCGGTTCAGCTCCGCAGTTTTACGCTCACCTACAGATGATGTTACCTGGGGACATGTGGGACGCGATAGAAACGTGGGCAAAGGAGATTCGGGATTGGGTTTACTCGCCTGCAGGAGAGAAGATTCGGGCGCAGTTCGTGTTTGACAAGCCGAAGCCAGAACACATACCGGACACGTTCAGGGTTCATTGGGTAGACCAGTTGGTTCGGATATTCATAGATGACCGGTGGCCGGCGATAAAGGCATGGCGTGAGGCGAAGCGACGGCGTGGGTTGCAGCCGAAACCGTCAGAGGACTTCGAGTTGCTGATAAGCCTGTGGGCAGGGCGTTATGGAAAGTTTGTGGAAATGCTTCATCACGGTGTGCCGGCTGACCAGCAGGGGCAAAAGCGTTCGGTTCCCTTCATAGAGATGGTTCGGGAGTTCGACACGAGCTCGCGACAGGCGTTCATTCAGGATGCGTACGACCTGTTTGCGTTCATGGGTGCGGAGCGTGCCATTGAGTTGATGGAGCGGAAGCAGGCGCAGGCGTACAACCAATTCCGCAAGAACATCGGTCTACCGGATAAAGAAACGGACGCGCATGACTCGTCGGACATTGAGCAACGGCTATCGCAGATGAGCGGAGATGAGGCAGAGCGTTTTCGCAACGGGTGGCGTAGGGTTCAGCAGGGCTTGGAGCTTCAGGCAAGGCGGATAACGGGCTGGGGTGGTGGTATCCTGCGCGATGATGACATAGCGCGTGAGCATCTGGAGACGCTGAAGCGTGAAGAACCTGACCGTTATGAGAAGCTACGGCGCATTGCGGGGATGTATCGTGAGATTTCTGACCATGTGCTGCAGTATGCGGTGTCTTCGGGGCGTATTACGCAGGAGCAGTACGACGCCATAAAGGCGAGCAACAGGTATTACGTGGACTTCCATCGCGTCTTCGGATGGGAGGCCCCAAAAGTGGAGGTATCGCGTTCGGGCAACGTTTCTCGCGTGAGCGCAATCACGTGGGAGATTCAGGGCTCGACTCGGCGCATACACAATCCGCTTGTGTCACTCATGGAAAGCATCGCACGCGCGATAGCAGAGTGCGACCGCAACTATGCGCTGGCGCAGTTCGTTAACGCATTGGAGTTGGAGCGGCACATTTACGAAGGCGAGCCGACGCTGTTGGCGGACATTGGTCGACGGGTAAACGGCCCGACGACAAACGCCATTCTGGTGTTCCGCAAGGGCGAAGGTCAGTGGTGGGAGTTTCATCCGGAGGTGATGAGGGCGTTTAACGCTTGGCAGGACGCGTATGCTTCGAATGGGTGGAACATTTTCGCGAAGGTCTGGGGTGCAGTGGCACGGTTGGCGTATGAGGGCATAACGAAGCATCCCCGTTTCCTGTTGGGCAACGTTGTTCGTGACATGTTAGAGCGGTTGGTTCGTTCTCCGTTCCGCCCGGTGCGTGCTAAGAAGTGGCAACGTCATTGGTGGCAGTTCTTCGGTGGGTCGCACGCGGGCTTTATGCACCTGCAGCGTGAGGACTATTACGCGGAGTTAGAGAAGGTGATGGACGAGTTAGTGCGTGACAGGCGGTTTTGGGTGTTGCCGATACGGGTGTTGAAGCGGTTGTGGCGGTGGTACCTGCGCATAGCAGAGGCGAGTGAGGAGTTCGGACGGCTAAACGAGTTCGCGTCAGCGCAGCGGTATGCGGAGCAGACATTAGGTTATTCGACTTGGGACGCGATGCTGTTCGCTGCGTTCGCGAGCAGGCGGTACATGGATTTCCGTGTGGCAGGTTCGCTGGTGCGCGTCTTAAACCGCCTCGTCCCGTTTACGAGCGCGTCGGTTCGCGGGTTAAGCATGGGTGTGGAGGCGTTGATAGGTGCTGGCGGTGGCGGTGGAGGCAAGCGGGGCAAGGGCGGTGACGTTGGCGCAGGAGGCGACATGCCGTGGCACTATCGCCGATGGGGCGTAGAGGGTATGGTAACGGATTCCCATCGGGCGTGGTCAACGTGGATACGGTTGCTGTTGTTCGTGGGCATACCGTCCATACTGGTGTATTTATGGAACAACCGCGATGAGGAAACGGGTAGGGAATATCGGGAGTTTCCGCCGTACTTGCGTTACATGTTCTGGCTGGTGCATACTCCGTTCGGTTGGGTGAGCATATGGAAGCCTTACGACTATGGCGTGATTGCAAGCATTTTTGAGGCCGCAATAGACGGCGACATGGATGATTGGGCGAAGGCTTTGTCTCGTGTTGCGTTACCGTTGGATGAAGGCGACCTTGCGCTCGGGTTTGCGGGCATCGTGGGCGCGATAGCAAACTACGATTTCTTCCGCGGCCGCTGGATAGTGCCTCCAATTGAGGAGCGTCGGGCGTTAAAGGATTCTCGTGGCAGGTGGGCGCGGGACGTGTATGCGGCCAGCCCATTGGCCCAGGCGATAGGCGATGAGCTGAACGTGGACCCGAGGAAGGTAGATTATCTGTTGCGGACGCAGTTTGGGCACACCGGTGCGATGTTGGGCGAGGCGAGCAGGATGGCTGCTGGCGAGCGCACGCTGTGGGACTTCATCCTGTGGCAATTCGGAACCAAGAGAGAATTGACCCCGTACATGGCGGAAAGCGTGCAGGAGGTATTAGACAAGGCGGCGCAGACGGGACGCGATAGCAAGGTTCGCGGGTTGCGTGAGTTGATAGAGCGTTGGTATCGCCAGCGGGCGCGTGGTGCGTCCACTGAGGAGTTGCGTCCCCTGTTGCACCGGATTATTCGTATGGCCGGCAGGCAGGAGCGCAGGGTGAGCAGGCCCTTCCGCAGTAAGGTGCGGCCGCCCAAGTAGTGGAAGCGTTTGAATTCCAGAGTTTTCCGGGACTTTCCAAACTTTTCCAGGACGTTCCAATCTTTTCCAACGAGTTCCAAATTTTTCCACCGCATTCCAAACTTTTCCAGGACGTTCCAATCTTTTCCAACGAGTTCCAAATTTTTCCACTATAGACTAAGACTAAGAGTAAGAATAAGAATCTAGGGGCCCGCCATTTTTTCACGCGAGACTTTTCCTATAGAGGAAATGCTTTTTTCAAAAATTTGTAGCAAGAAGGCGTAATAGGTGTTGAAATAGCGCGAAATGTGTGGTATAATGCACACAGCACTCCTGAGCGAAGCAAAAGAGAGGCTGATAACTGTATCGGAGGTGTTGCCATGAGCATCTTCATGACGGCTGACGAAGTAGCACAGATTCTTGGCGTGTCGCGGCGCCACGTGTACAAGCTGATGACCATGGGCATTGTGCCGTCGGTGCGGCCCTGGGGTGCCAGGCGCAAGATTCTGCGCAAGGACTTCGAGGCGTGGTTACAAACTATAAACGAGGACTTAGGGGAAGGAGAATACGCAAATGGAGCGCATACTTAATCTGACGCAACACACCCCAACGGACGAGCAGGTGGCTGCAGGCGTGGTGGAGCCGGAGCCTGCGGACAAGGAGCGGATTGAGTCGCTTCTCACCTTCGACGAGTTGCCGACGCCGAGAGAGCTTCGCACAAGGGCGACGGAGTGCGCATTGCTGGCCTGCGTCCTGCTAAAGAAATACGACTGCGGTGCGATTTTGGTCGGCGGGGCACCCTTCTTTATGTCTGTTCTGGAATCGGCTCTGCGTTCGTTGGGGATTGCCTTCTGCTATGCCTTTTCCAAGCGAGTCACGCAGGAGGAATCTCTGCAGGACGGTAGCGTTCGAAAGACCCACGTGTTCAAGCACGAAGGCTTCATCTTTCCCGATGAGGAGGAAAACGCATGAAGACCTACTACAAAGAAGCGTGCATGTGCAGGTCTCCGATGCCGAGCAGATTCGACCGTTCGCGGTGCGCATGGTGCGGTGGGATCCTTCCTCCGTCTGTGCGTGTGATGTATGCCATCGAGCAGGAGTTGGACGGTATGGCGTCAAGTGGGGCGGTTCTGGCTGTCGTGGTATTGGCGATTGCGCTGATGGTGATGATTGCCATCGGGCGCATTACGCTAGTAGCCATCCAGCACGACCCGAATCCGCCGAGCCTGTCGGCGCCTTACGAGGTGGAAACAGGAGGTGCGCACAGATGATAGCCCTTGTCAAAACAGTCGAGGGTATCGTAGAGGCGATTCCAATGGAGCGAATCATAGCGGTTAAGCGCGGTGAGAGGTTCATGAGCCTGTGGGTGGATTACGGCGACGGTGCGTATCCGTGCTTCCTAAGGGGTGATGAGGATGCAATCAAGCGTGCCTTCGGGTGTTACCTCGAGCACTACGGGGAGAAGTTCTGTATTTGGGATTTGACGCAGCTAGACTGCATCTCTTTTTATCCTGGGTGGCGGGAAGTTGAGGAGTGGAAGTCCCGATTACTGGTCGAGGAGGATGAGACATGACAGAGTTCAAATTGCTTTGCAGTTACTGCGACGGCAACGGGTTCGTCGAGACACCAGACCCTGATTTTCAGGAGCGGTGTCGCGTGTGTCAAGGCACAGGTACCGACCCGCAGACGCATCAGAAAATGCTTACCGTTTTGTTGAGGCGGACTTACGTGTGTTACGCAGACTGTGACCCATATTGGCGTATGCCGAGCAGTCGCACGCTGAGCCTGCTTCAGGAACTTCCGGTGTCGGCTGATCACTACGAATGGCATGAGGTTCGTCGGGACCCGCAGACCGGCAGACCTGTCTGCAGTTGCCCTGCGTTCCGTTATTCCGCTAGCCGTCAGTGCAAGCATGTGCTGTTTCCACTGTGGCTAAGTTGGTTTCGGGTGGCAGAGAACCAGTTTGAGGTTCCCGCGCAGTGTGGATCCCTGCGCGTGTACTTCGAGCCAGACAGACACGCGCCGGTGTGGCATTACCGCGTTTACGTAGAACCACGAACGTATTGGAACGGGGCTATGCCAGACTGGCTTTACCGCTCCGCTTTGCGCATACATCGCCCAGCGGTGCGGATTGGTGGACATTCAGCGATTTCATTTGACCACATCAGGAGGCAGGAGAATGGAAAGCGCAACGACCCGCGAATATCTTCCTGAACCGGTGTCTGAAGACCCGGTGCTGCTGGAGACGCTTCCGTTGGCAAAGCTCATCGAGCAACAGAACGCAATCAACGACGTGGTGGCAAAATTGCTTCAAGAGGGCACGGACTTCGGCGTTGTTCCCAACACAGACAAGCCCAGCTTGCTCAAGCCTGGAGCGGAACGCATCCTGTGGGCGTTTAACTGCGGTGCGCACTACGAAATACTGGACAAGGAGATAGACCATGACCGTGAGGTGACGTACCAGACTCGTGACGGGCGTACCTTGACGTCTGTTGGGCTGTACCGCTTCATCGTGCTGTGCCGTGTTGTGACGCGGTCGGCAAGGCCGCAGTGCATCGGCACAGGAATCGGCTCGGCTTCCACGTTGGAGAGCAAGTACATCTCGCGACCCCGCGACGTGGAGAATACCGTTTTGAAGATGGCGCAAAAGCGTGCGTTGGTGGCTGCGGTGCTAAACGCTTTTGCTCTAAGCGGTAGGTTCACGCAGGACGTGGAGGACATGCCGTCTGAGTCTGTGCAGACGCCGTCACCGCAGGAGCGGTTTGCAAGGGCGCTTGGGCATCTGCATGGCAATTGGAAGCCGAAGGAAAAACTCGCTTTGTTCAAGGCACTGAAGCGAACTCTGAACACGCACGAGGCAGTGGCGGACTTTGTGGAACGTGCGCGTGAGCCGAAGGAGGTGCTATCGCAGGCGTTAAAGGGACTTGACCAGGAGTGGATAACGGCAAACGCGCCATGTCCACCGCAGCTCATGCAGGTGGATGAGCTGACGGAGCTAATAGTGAGGGCTGTGCAAGGTGGATAGAGACTCCATCCAATTCATCGTCATCAATGCCCATTGGAAATAAACGGGAAGGAGGTGAAGCATGATGCAGTTCATCGTTCTGCGTCACCAGAGCGGGAACGGGTTGTTCGCCATACCCGCTACCGCCGTGCGGTTCATAGGGGTGACGCAGGGGGCAGACGGCTACCTGCTGTCGGTGGATACGGTAGACGCGTGGTATGTCGCCCGCAAGGACAGTGACCGCGAATCGTTGGAGAAACAGCTCGAGGCGATGGTCGAAGTCTTGGCAGGAGGCAGGTCAGTCGATATATCGAAGCCCGGCGCCGTTTGCCCGTTCTAGGCACAGATGTCTGCCTATTCGCCGGCATGTTGGTTCTCCCTCCCATGAAAACACCTCCTCAGGGTTGCTGGCGATGCAGCAGACAGGGGTGGGGCGCACCCGTTCAGGCGTTGTAACGCGAAAGCCGTCGGGCAAACGCCCCATCCCGAAATGCATGACAACCATGACGAAAGGAGTGTTGCGCTATGGAGAACATCGAGGCTACTCAGCGTCTGATGGAGTTGCTGTCTGCCATACAGACCTTTGACGAGCAACTTCGGATGCTTCGCGAAAGCAAACAGGCTGCCGAGCTGGAAGCACGCGCCCTGTTCGAGGAGGTAGCCCGGCAGCTTGGAATCGAGCAATTTACGACGGGCATGTACCGAATTCGGTATGCTCGAGAGGTAGTGGTTCTCAACCCCGAACGGTTACACGAGGTCGCCCCCGATTTGGTCGAAGTGGTTGTCACCAAGGCCTACAAGCCGGATAAGTCTCGCCTGCGTGCCTTGCTGGAAAGTCCAGCGGCTCATGAGCTGGCAGACATCGCTCGGATTGAGCGACAGGTGGTGATTGAGAAGGAGACGCGGAAGTCGGCGAAGGACGTGGCAAAATGAAAGAGAGCTGGTTTCGCGTTCATACGTCGATTTTGGACAGTCGGAAGTTCGAGCAGGTCACGCTAGCCGCGCGTGGGCTGTGGGTGACGCTATGTGCGCTGGCTAAGGAGCGTGACGCTGGTGGCCGTCTGGTGAGACGTGATGGTTCTCCGCTGGACAGGGCTCGGCTCGCGCGTGAAGTAGGGTACAATTTGGACGAGGTGTCGGCCGCACTCGATGAGCTGGTCGAGGCAGGGCTGCTCGACGTCAGTGAGGACGGCGCCTTCTGCCTGCACGATTGGGCAGAGTGGCAGTGCAGAGAAGACGAAAGGTTGCGATGGAGGCAGTACAAGCGTCGTCGAGACGGTTCCGAGTCAGGCTGTCAGGATATTCCAGAGGCGGAGACCGAGTCGGAAAACGGCAGTCCTTCAGACGAGCTTCTGGCGTCTATGGTGAAGGACGCATACGCGGAGGCGGGTTTAGAGCCCCCGAACGAGCGTTCTCTGGCGCAGGGGAAGAAGGCATTCGCGGTGATATTAAATAAGTCGCCCGCGCCATCGTTAGAAGAAGCGAAGCGAACGGCAGTACACTGCCTGCGAACGTGGCGTTCGTTCTCGTGGGCGTCGTTCGCGGAACAGTTCGAGCGTGAGATGGCGCGGCTGCGCGGTGAGCTGCCTGTCCCGCAGCCAAAATCGCGAGCGGAGCCGAGCTACTTCCGTGTAATTGATCCGCCGGCTGACTGGTGCGGATTGCGGATATAATCATGGTGAACGCCTCCTAAAACTTAATGTCTGGATTGGAGGACAGAAGCCTGCGCATGGGGTGGGAAAGCCTGCGCAGGTATTTTTATCGTTATGGTGCGCGTTATCCGAATGCGGGAAAAGGATTTTCTGCAGGCGGTGCGGGATTATGCGCGGATAAAAAAGTGGGAAGACTATCACACATGGCACAGTCTGCACTCGCCAGCAGGTTTCCCTGACCTGGTGCTGGTTCGTCCTCCGCGGGTCGTGTTTGCGGAATTGAAGGTCGGGGGTCGGCCACCGACAGCGGCGCAGGAACGGTGGCACTCCCTGCTTCGCCAGTGTCCTGGTGTAGAGTTCTATCTGTGGACGCCCGATGACTGGAATCAGATTGAGGAGGTGCTATCGTGATGTGGTCGCTTGAGGGAATAACAGCATGTGATGGTCGAGTGGAACAGCCAGCACGAAGATGCTTTGCGGGCCGCACTGAGATTGCCCAGCAACCGACGGATGGCCGAGGTGCTGGTGCGGCGCTACGGCTGGGAGTCTGCGGATTTGCTGCAGGAGCTTCGCGTACGCGCTTTTTTGGCACTCCTTCGTAAACCGCAGTTTGCTTTCTCCACCGTTATCTTCAATTCTGTCCGCTTTGGGTTAATGCATATCTGCCGGTACGAAGGTAAGAGGCATTGTTTAGGGTATCGTGATAGCAATGAAAGCCTTTCTGTTGGATGATGGGTCGGTGGTATGCATAGTCGATGAGGACGGCTACGTCGAAGCCGAGCTGTACGCGAGTCTGGAGACTGCACTCAGAGGCTACCCGCTTGGGCAAGAGTGGCTTGCGCTGATACGAGAAGGGTATACGGGCGAAGAGGCAAGGCGAAGGCTGGGGCTAAGCCGTCGCTGGCTGGCGAAGGCGAGGGAGGTTTGTCGTCGCGCCTTGGCGCTTGAGTGATATTGGTCTGGTAGAGGGGCGCACCCCGCGTGGGGGGGCACACGGGGTGCAATAATCACGAGCCGTTTACGGAACCCGTATGTTGGTTCGGGTATGTCTACCCGCGTTCCGTTTGCAGTATACCACATTTGGTAGGTCACCGCAATTGGAATCATTGCTGTAGGTGTCTGTCGGGTGTAGCTTGGACTACAAAGCAAGTAATTACACTAGGTCTTTCAAGCAATTTTTTTGGATTTTCTTGGGAAAATTTGCGAAATTATGTTGCAGAATGTGAAATATTGTGGTATGATGTAGGTGAAAGCAATGAAGGAGGTGAGGACGATGCTGACGCGACAGCAAGTCTCTATTCTGACGGGGTGGACGGAAGGACGCCTGAAAAGGATGATCGAATCCGGCAGGATCTTCGAGCATCCGCAGGATGGCATACACCCTGCGGATGTGTACAAGTTTTCCCCAAAGGGCCGCGAGGCACTTCGCCAGCTGCTGGCGATGCCTTGGTATGCCGAGTGGTGGGCGAAATACCGGCGTTACTTGGATTTGGAAGAAGCCGGGCTGATTGCTATCGAGCGTCCCATCCATACTCCGACCGGCATTCCGTACGACATTGCCTACTGGCGCCCGGTCTTCACCGAACTGGGCTGGGACGTAGCCCGGGAACTCTGGGATTTGATTGAGCACCACGGACTCGATCAGGAGGTGAGGTAAGTAGCAGGCGAAACCCGGCCTGTGTTGGGCCGGGTCTCCCCCCAAACAACCCCGCCGTCGGGGGGACTGAAGAGCAGGGCGGGGAAGAAGGAGGAGGCGAGATGCGAATTGTCGATATCGTGTGGGAGATGGTGAACCAGAGACTGCCGGGCAACGAGTTCCTGGCACTGGACGGGAACGTTTACGAGTTCCCGTTCAGCGAAGCCGTAGCGCTCGCGCACAGCGGTCACGAGGCCGTTTTCAAGCTTAACCGCGATTACGGATGGGGTGTGCCTTGGTACGCCCTTCATCGTGTTGGGACCTGCTACATTTTTACCGTCGGTCACGGTTACTGGCATCAACGTAGGGAGGTTCCAGTGGAGCTCGTTCCGGCGCTGCTTCGTCGCTATTTCAACCGCAGCGAGGTCACAGACGAGGGCAAAGCTTTGCTGAAATAGCCTGTTCCTCCGTTGTTTTCCATTCCCGCCTTCGGGCGGGATTTTTTTTTGCCCCGAAATGGGAAATCGCCAAATTTGCAACGCTGGTGGGGTGTGTGGCGGCGGGAATAATCCCATGCGGAGGTGGCAGGCATGGGCCGGCTGCGCAAGGTTGGCGTGCACCAGATGGAGCAGGCACTGGTGGAGGCGCGGGGCTGTGTGGCTGCCGCGGCGCAAGCACTCGGCATCGATAAATCTACATTGTATCGGCATATTCGCGGGTCCAAGCGGTTGCAGGTTGCGGTGGAAAATGGGCGGGCTTCGGTGGTGGCCGCGGCGCATTCTGCCCTCGTGGAGGCAATCGAGGCATGCAAGCCCTGGGCAGTGATGTTCGCACTGCGGTACTGGGGGCGTGATGAAGGGTTCGTGGAGCGCATGGAGGTCGAGCTTGCCCATCCGCAGGCCGAATATGATTGGTAGCGCTGGCAGGTAGGGGCAGATGGCGGGATTATCAGAGCTGATTGGCTGGTGTCCGCAGCCTCGTCAGGCGGATTTCCTCCGCAGCTTGGGCATTCCGCGGGGTTCTCCCATTGCTGATCTGGTGGGCTATGGCGGTGCTGCCGGCGGTGGCAAATCCGATGCCCTGCTGGCAGGCGCGATTGCCATCTGCATCCTGCATCCTGGTGCGCAGGTGGGCATATTCCGTCGGCGGTTGTCGGATATGGCAGGCGCGGGCGGGCTAATCCAGCGGTCCCATGAGCTGCTGGCGCGGTTGCGGAAGTCGGCGCGGTGGTCTGCGCAGCGGTATTCGTGGCGGATTGGTCAATCGTTGCTGCAGTTCGCCTACTGCGAGTCGGAGCAGGATGTGTATCGGTATCAGGGCTGGCAATTCGATGGGCTGTTCGTGGATGAGGCTACTCACTTCTCCGAGCGACAGGTCGCGTACCTGATGTCGCGGGCGCGGTTGAATGTGCCCACCATGCGGAAGCCCATCGTGGCGGTCGCGTCCAACCCAGGCAACATTGGGCATGAATGGTTTTCCCGCGTCTTCGCGCCGATGAAGCCGTCGGAGGTCAGGCAGGCACAGTGGCGCGGAAGCACAGCGTCGTTCACCTCGTATTTCATCCCAGCCAAGCTCGCGGACAATGCCATCCTGATGAGGCGCGACCCGACCTATCTGGAGCGGTTGCAGTCGCTGGACGAGGTTCTCCGCCTTCAGCTGCTGGATGGACGCTGGGATGTGTTCGAGGGTGTCGCCTTCCCGCACCAGCCTGTGGTGGTAGAGCACGCGCCAGAGGGCATTCAATGGGCGCGGTGGGCAATCGGCATTGACTGGGGCTATGCCAAGCCGTTTGCAGCAGTGCTGGTTGCCAAGCTGCCTGATGATTCCTACTACGTCGCTGATGAGGTGTACGAGGCGGGCCTCACTCCGGCGGAGCAGGCTCAGCGGGTTTTCCAGCTGCGGGCGGGCATAGAGCGTCTGCATTCGATTTCCGCCGACGCCTCCACCTTCAGCAAGATGGATGGAGTGTCCAGCATAGCGGACTTGTGGCAGGATGCGGGTCTGATTGTGTCGCCGGCAACCCGCGACAGGATTGGTTCGCTGTCGCTTCTGCGTTCGCTTTTCAGGCAGGAGCTGGTGCGGGTGCATAGGCGTTGCGGGAATCTCCTCGCGGAATTGCGCAATGCGCAGGTGGACGCCACGAAAGCCAAGCCAGAGGATATCGTGGGCGAAGACCATGCCATAGACGCCTTGCGGTATGCCATTTCCGCTTTGGTTCCGGTGCGGTGTGAGGTGCCACCGCCAACATGGTCAGTCGCGTGGGTGAAGGAGCAGGCGGAGCTGGCGCGGCGTATGCAGGCGCGGGATTGGGAATAATTGCTTGCGGAGGTGCGGGAAATGCCTGTCTATCGGTTTCGGTGCGATTGTGGTAGCGAATTTGATGCGCTGGTGGCGATGTCTGCGTCGCAGCAGCGTTGCGAAAATTGCGGCGGCATTGCTTTACGCCAGTTTTCCCCAACCCGCTACCTGTTCCTGCCCTATGCCCATTCCGATGACAAGGACTACTTCGCTAAGCGGGTCATCCTTCACGGGAACACTCCGCAGGGCAGGAAGGTAGCCGAGATAGCCGACAGGCTAAACCGAATGCCGAATATGGAGGATGTCCCATGAGGCGCGAATTGCCAGAACCCGTCGAGCGGTATCTGCAGAGCGGATTGTCCCTCATCGACCAGCGCCGGGGTTTGGTGGAAACACTGCGGGAGCAGGCTCAGGTTGCGTACATGCACTCGTTGCTAGACACGCTTGTAGCGAAGGTCGCAGGCAAGTCAGACTTCCGTATCGAGGGCGAACACCACAGGCAAGAGCTGGCAGATGCCGTTTTCACCACAGCATGGGCAAAGATGGCGAAACGGCGCGTGGAGGCTGCTATACGCGATTTTGCCGTCTCAGGATTCGGTGGTGTGTTCGTCTCGCCATACGGGCCGCGCCGACTGCCTCCCGAAGACGCAACATGGCTGGGCGAAACGGCTGAGCCGTTCGGTCACGTTCGGCGGTTCTCTATGCCTGTCGCGGATGCACGCCAAATCTACGGGAACCAGTGGCCTGACTTGACTAACTTAGAAGAGACTTTAGACTTCGTGGAGGTTCACCTTCAGCACACCGGCGAGTTGTACCACGTCTGCTTAACGGGTGAGCGAACGGTTGTCGAGCAGTGGGAAGGCTACCCCTACGAAGCACGCTGGTTGTTCGGCACGGAGCGTCCGAGAACGGACGCCTATTGGGCAACGGGATTGCCTGTCGGCGTGGTCGAGCTATGCCATGAATGGCTGGACGCAGAGCGCTTCCTCGCGGAAGCGGTCAAGTTCCGTGCGAAGCGGTCGCGGTTGGCACAGCTGAATACTTCTGCCCTTACCGACATGGACACGCCAGAGGTGCTTTCCCAGTCCTACCGGCTAATTCCCGCCAGTGCGGACGTGCCCATCATTCGTCCAATCGACGAAGTATCGCTGGCGGATATCCACTTGGCAACAGAATTGTCGGAACGCAAGATTTCCGCAGTGTCTGGCGTCAGCCTCTTTGACCAAAATCTACTGCCAGACACCAAGACGGCCACGGAAGCGATGTATTACGCGCAGCTCGGTTCCGCACGCAGTCAGTTCCTGCTCGAGCAGGTTCGGCAATGGATGAATGGCATAGCGCAGGATTTGCGACACTGGCTAGTGCGTCTGCCAGACGAGCGTGTCCCGTTCCTGCGTGTGATGGTAGGCGACGCGGAAGAGACTTACGGCCCACACCGGCACGTTCGCGATGCGTTGGAGGGAATGCGTGTAACCCTTCTGGGTGCAGGTTGGGAAGATGTGCTCTCCCGCCAACAGAAGGCGCAAGCGTTGCTTCAGCTGGCTGTGGCTCTGCCTAATGCGTTCGACATCGAGAAAGTGATACAATATTATCTGCATTCGTTGGGCTTTGACGCTCGCGAGTTTCTCATGGTCGTCCAACCTCCTGCCCGGTAGCAACCAATACTGTCTGTGCCGTCGGAATAGCGGGTCGTTTGATTCTGGGGCAGTTGCGCACTGCCCCGATTTTTTTTGGCTCCATTTGGGAATAAATACACACGGATTTTCACGGAGGAGGCATCGTTCATGGATGAACGCGACCTTAACCCCTTCCTGGGCGCTATTGGCGAACAGGAAGCCGCAGAACCGGAACAGCAGGAAGAGCAGCGAACAATAGCTTCTTCGCTGTTCGCCAAGATTCGAGCGGCGCTTGCCGGGGCGTCCGCAGAGACTGCCGAGCAGTCTGACACTGAATCCCCAATCCAATCGGAAACCGAAGGAGAGGACCTGACTGCTTTTGAGGATTTCTCCGAAGAGGTTACAGAGTCTGAAGCGGAGCAGACACAGGAACAGACGTCCGAACCTACGTTTCCGCAACCGACAGATGAGGAGATTGAGCAGGCTGCGAAGGCGGTAACGCAGGCAATCCGTGAGGCAAGCAACCTGTTCGGCGTCGAGCTTTCTGACGACAAGGTGCTGACGTACGCCCTCGCTGTGCTTGGTCAGGCATACTCGCTGGAACAGGCCCAGCTTCTCGCCTACGGTCTGCTGGCACGCGAAGCGCAACGGCAGGGCGTCGGCGTACGACCGAACAGGACGCGGGAATTCGAACATGGCAAGCGGGACACACTGGAAGAGTTCATCGAGATGGTGTCGCGCTGACTTTAGCGAAAGGAGGGACTTACAATGCCTGCAAACAGCAAATACGACAATGCGTTATCGGTAGCGATACCGCGTTGGACGCTCGAGTTTCGGGACAACATCTGCAACGTCAAGCCGTTTCTCGCTGCGATGCGTCAGCTGGGCGGTGTGGCGGTGGAGCCCGGCGGTTCCGAAATCGTCATGAACCTGCGCTACGCCTCCATCGGCGCACACGTCGTCAACAACCCCCTAGACGCCGTGTATGACAACCTCGCTGCGCAAGCGAACCCGGCTATGTCGGGCGAAGACGACACCGTGTCGGCCGCCAGCTACGATTGGGCCGAAGTATACGGGCGTATCATCCTTTCGGAACGCACCTTGAACAAGCTGCGCAATGACGCGCGTCGCATGGGTATCTATGTGCGTGGCGTCACACAGGGCGCGGTTGAAGACATCGGTCGAATGCTGAACAACTGGGTGCTTGCCAACACGGGGGCCGGTTCGGAGACCGCAATCGGTGGTTTGCCGTACTACATCGCGGACTATGCAACCGCCGTCGGTTCGTTCGGTGCAAACACGGCGAAACCGCTAGGCGGTATCACAAACAATAACGCAGCGCACTTCTGGAACGCATACGTGGTGACCAGTGTCGGCGCAATCACGTACGCCGTGCTGGACAAGCACCTTTCCAACATCTTCGCCAATACCGGCGAAACTCCGCGTCTTGCAGTAATGCCTGCTGCGCTTTACGCCAAGCTGAAGAGCTCGGCGGTCAACCTGCAGGCACTGAACCAACAGGGTGGGAAGGTAACCGTCGGCTTCAACGCCATCGCCTACGGCGACACGCTTATCGTTCCCGATAATGCGTGTCCTTCTGGCACGGTTTTCCTTATAAACCCGAACACCATGAAGGTGTACGTGGACGCGAACGAACCGACGGTAGAGCAGGTTCCCGTTCGGCAACCGGTTCGTTTCTACAAGATTCTGATGCACGCTCAGCTTGCAACGAATGGCCGCAAATACAACGGCAAACTGCTGGGGGTGACGGAATGAGCAGCAAGAAGCTCACTCGCGACGAGTGTCTTGAGCAGGCTTTTCGCGCTCATTGTGAGGCTGGCTACATCACGGACGAGGCAGCCAGCCTCCTGAACACGGCTACCGCCGGTATTCCAGATGCGGAAGCGTACGCCGAAACGCTGTTGACGCGGGGAATTATTACCGAATTGGATGAGCGGAATCTGCGCTTGCTGATCGAGACGTCGTCTGCGCAATAGGAGGTAGCCCATGCCGTTTCCAGACCGAATTGAACCATCTTCTCAGGTGGTCAAGTGGCTGTCCGACGACTTCAACGGGAGTATGATAGACAGCACCAACTGGGATGTTACCGGCACACCATCGGTCACCAGCAGCGAGCTGACGCTATCTGCAGGACAGGCACTGTTGAGCAAACAAGGCTTCGAGCCACCGTGTTTGATTGAAGCGGTCTGCACCATGACGGCGCGTGCCAGCGGCGACGACTTCCGCATCGGCTTCTACACCGACGATAACAACCTGGTGGAATGGCGAGCGGCAGGAAGCACCGGTTCCAACATGGACGCGGTCATGCGTGCGGGTGGCGTGTTGGACGAACAAAACGGCATCAACGTCGGTGCAGCCAACGGCCAGTACAGGCTTGCCAGTATCTATATCGGCGTTGGCGAAACGTTGTGGTCGTTCCGCAACATTAACTCGCAGGTAGTGCGCAACGAAGTGCATCGCGTTCGGGAGCACGGCATTCCGAACGGTCCGTTCCGTGTTCGTCTGGCTGGTTTAGCAGGCACGAGCAGTCTAAAGGTACACCGTGTGCAGGCGTATCAGTTGGCGGACCTTGTGCCGGTGGGCGCGTTGGGGCACCATGTCGACAACA
>Ga0308407_1000432_pt1 | contig 30794 bp, 30 predicted proteins | sample HotsprSampleMSe2_FD_203476 | JGI IMG/M metagenome (GOLD analysis project Ga0308407, IMG submission 203476) | Hot spring phototrophic mat microbial communities from Mushroom Spring, Yellowstone National Park, Wyoming, United States - 20060911_MSe2 ...
AGTGGTACACCGTGGCGCCGTAGTTGGCCCAGCTGAGAACGACATCGAAGTCTTTGTTGCGAATCTTCTGCAAATACTGACCAAAGTCAATGGGTGTGACCTTCAGTTCGACCCCGTAATCTCTCAGCTGTTGAGAAAGCAGTTCACAGACGGCGATCCAGTCGGTCCAACCTGCTGGAACGAGAAGATCGTAGGAGAGTCTGATGTTCTCCTTCGTCAAAACACCGTCCCTGCCCTTCTTGAAGCCAGCCTGCGAGAACAACTTCTCGGCGGTCTTCGGATCATGTCTCCACCATTCCTTCTTGAGGCTCTCGTCGATCAGATACTCGTAACCGCTTTTGATCACCACTGGATTCACCGGTGCAGCGTATCCCGTCATTCCGATCTTCACAAGCTGATCGGTATCGATCGGGTGCGCAAAAGCCTTTCTGAGCAAAACGTCGTCGAACGGCTTTTTGCTCAGGTTGAAGAAGAGAAAGACCGGGTTACCTTCGGCGAACCAGTACTTTATGTCTTTGTTCTGCTGGGCTAGCTTCTCGATCTGCGGATAGTTGATACCTGCCCAGTCGAGTTCTCCTTTGGCCACCGCCAGCTGCGCACTCTCGTTCCCACTGAAGGCGGGAATCCTTATCCTTTCGATCTTGATCTTTTCGGCGTTCCAGTAGCTTGGGTTCTTCTTCAAGACCACGACTTGGTCGGAGAACGATTCGAGCTGGTACGCGCCTGTGCCGATCGGATTTTCGTTGGTGAACTTCGACGGATCTTCGACCTTCTCCCACAGATGTTTCGGAAGGACGTACACACCGGCGATGCTGTAGATGATGAAGGTGTTGACCCTGTCGAGTCTTATCTTGACTGTATGATCGTCGAGCTTGACCACTTCAATGACTCCACCCCTCCAAACGCCGGGTGAGTCCAGAGCAGGGAACTTGCGCAACGTTTCAAACGTGAAGACGACATCGTCTGCACTGAACGGTGTGCCGTCGGACCATTTGACGTTCTTTCTAAGTTTGAGTGTGATTTCTTTCAGGTCCGAGCTCCATTCAAATTCGGAGGCGAGCCAGGGTATCAATTCCCCAGTCTTCGTGTTAGAGTAGATGAGAGTCTCGTAGATGAAGCCCGCCGCGATGTAACCTGTGGCTCCGGCGAAGTAAGGGTTGAAGTTTCTCTGGAAAGGTCCCGTCACTGCGATGACCATGGATAGTTCACTGGCGAAAGACGTTACCGCAACCAAAAGCGCCAAGATCACGACACCAGCCAATCTCTTCACAACCTCACCTCCCACGGATGAATGTCCCTTTGGCCTTATTATAGCACGACCATGTTAATTCGATCAAACAACACGACTGATGAGTGATCCTCACTTCCGTTGGCTTTTAGCCATCTTTCTGAGAAAATCTCTGAACCGGTGTACAATCATTCTGTCAACGTTGAAGATTTAAGGAGGGCGACTCCATGATCGAAACGATCCTCTTGACCGTGCTCATCGCCAGAACGACCTGGCGAATCTTTTTAGAAGTTCTGAACTTGCTCCATTCGACCAGCCCGAAGGTTGACATCCCAGAGGTACTGAAAGACAAGTTCACACCAGAACTGCTCGAAAAATCCAAGCAATATCTCAAAGATAGGACGAAGCTGACAATACTCTCTGAAACAACACGACTCGTCGTCACGATCTATCTCGTCTTGCAAGGCTTACCTCGGTTGGAACGATTGTTTCTTGCGTATTCTCCACTTCTTCAAGCCTTTCTCTTCTTCGGTGCGCTCGGTCTGATCTTCTACCTCGTGAACCTCCCGTTCAGACTCTATTCGATCTTCGTGATCGAAAACAAATACGGCTTCAACACGGCGACGAAAAGAACATTCCTTATGGACCAAACTATAGCAGTTTCGCTCATCGTTGCTTTCTCGGCGCTCTTGATCCCTGTCCTACTTTGGTTGCTGAAACACCAAATTTGGTGGTGGCAGGCGTCGATCTTGACTTTTGTTTTCATCCTGTTCTTCTGGTTCATTCAACCAACGCTCATCGCACCTTTGTTCTACAAGTTCACAGAGCTCGAGGACGAAGGTTTGAAAAAAGGAATAACAGAGCTCATCCAAAGATCTTCTGCGAAAATTCCAAAGATCTACGTGATGAACGCCTCGAAGAGGACTAAGAAGCAGAACGCCTACGTGACTGGCATCGGAAGATCTCGAAGGCTCGTCCTCTACGACACGATCATGAACTATCCTTCCGACGAACTGCTCGCCGTGGTTGCGCACGAGCTCGGACACCACGTGAAGAAACACATTCAAAAGGACGTGATCCTGTTCTCGATCTACGCAACGTTCTTGCTCTATCTGACGAACTTTGTCTACCAACTCATCTTGAAGATTCACGCCTTCGACGTTCAAAGACCTCACACGATCTTCGTGTATTCTTTTCTCTTCGTTTCGACCATATCCTACTTCTTGGAGCCTCTCGTGAACTACCTTTCGAGGAAGATGGAATACGAGGCCGACCGTTTCTCCATAGAACTCTTGAAAAACCCTGCAGGTATGATCTCCGCACTGAAGAGGTTGGTGAAGGAAAATCTTTCCAATCCCAATCCACACCCACTCTACAAACTTTGGTACTACAGCCACCCCGCACCCGAGGAGAGGATAAGGGCGTTGAGTCGGGCTCAGTGACTACACATTCGAAATTGGGGGAATTCTTCGCTAAACTCAGTGGTCAGGACGGGGACATCACATGGCCTGTTGGGCGAAGATCATAATCGCCGACAGCAGAAAGATGCCCGAAATAGCGGACGAGACGATAGGCTTGATAGTCACCTCGCCGTACTGGCACTTGAAGGACTACGGTATCGAGGGACAGATAGGCTATGGGCAGAGCTTACACGAATATCTGCTACAAGATCATTCCGCTGCATGCCAGGGGATCTTTCAGTGCGAACTGATAGGCTTTGACCACATGGGAGCCATAATCTGGCAGAAGAAAACCACGATGAACTCCTCTGGCGGTGCCACAATCATGGGATCTTATCCATATCCTCCCAACGGGATGATCGAGAGACTACGAATACACACTCATTTTCAAAAAGCCTGGAAAGGAGGAAAAAGTCCCTGACGAAGTCAAAGAAATGTCGAAATTGAGCAAAGAAGAACGGAAAGAGTATTTTCAAGGACATTGGACGTTCAACGGCGAAAAGCAGGTTGGTCACGAGGCGATGTTCCCGGAAGAACTACCACGCAGGCTCATAAAGATGTTCAGCTTCGTCGAAGACATCGTTCTGGACCCGTTCCTTGGCAGTGGAACCACTGTCTTACAAGCAAGCACCAGAGTCCCACAAAAGGTGTTCACCGTGTTCTCCAGCGGCGAAAAAGGCGAAAAGAAATTGCATAACCCGGAATCAGAACGGAAATAGAAAGACTCAAATCATGCTCGAATTTCAACTCCTGAACGAAGCAATTATCTCCACGATCCTTTCCGCCGAATGGCCATCTCCGTAGAGGTTCACCGGGTACGGCACTTCTTCGTCCTCCAAGATCAATTCCAACAGTTCGTCCGCACTCGCGAGTTTGTTCCACCCCACCTCGACGAGTTCTCTCCAACCAGTGTCGGGCATCAAGACGATGGCACGTTTACCGGCGAAGTACGCTTCCTTTTGTAATCCACCACTATCCGTTATCACCTTCCAACACTTCTTTACGGGACCCATCAGATTAAGATAATCCAACGGCTCCACCACGATCACATTCTTCAAATAATCTTGCACGCCGAACTCCTTCACCCTGTTCCTCGTTCTGGGATGGATGGGGAAGACCACCTTGAACTTCTCCGCCACCTTCGCCAACGCGCTCAGAATCTTCTCCAAGACTTCTTTTCGATCCACGTTGAAATCCCTATGAAGCGTCAGCACCAAGTAGTTATTCTCCTCAAGATTTAGACTCTCCAGACAATCGTACTTGAAATGTTTCTCCATCTTCTTGTACAGATCGAACATGACATCTCCAACGAAGTGCACACCATCCGTTATTCCCTCTTTTTTGAGATTCTCCACAGCCAACTGACTCGGACAGAACAAGAGCTTCGAAACGTGGTCCGTCAAGACTCTATTTATCTCCTCCGGCATGTCTTTGGGATGCTGTCTCACACCTGCTTCGACGTGTGCAACGGGTATTTTGAGCTTCGCTCCGACTATCGCACCGGCCAAGGTGGTGTTCGTGTCTCCGTAGACGACGATTATGTCTGGTCTCTCTTTCTCAACGATCTTTTCAAACTCCATCATGATCCTTCCCGTCATCTCTCCGTGCTTACCTGAACCAACGTTCAAATTATGATCCGGCTCTCTTATGTTCAAAACTCTGAAGAACACATCCGACATGCTGTAATCGTAGTGTTGACCCGAGTGAACCAAGACCTCTTGAACTCCTCGAACCTTGAACGCCTCGTGCAACACGGCTTCCTTTATGATCTGTGGCCTCGCGCCGACCAAAGAAAGGACTTTCACCAGTTCACCCCCACGTTTTGCAACCATCGCTAACGTTGATAGTCACAGGCCAAACTGATTTTACACCATTGATTCGTGGCCTTCAGACCTTCGATCCCTCGCAACCTGCAGTGAACAAATCACTCGATAGATGTTGTATAGTAATACTGTAAACAACCATGAAGAGGAGGGGTGAGGATGAAACGGCTCTTCTTGTTCGTGTTCGTCTGCCTCGGCTCGTTGATCTTAGCCTTTGAAGAGATCGACGCACTTTTCTTCCAAGCTCGTTCGGAACGAAACCCACAGAAGGTGTTACAGATCATTCAAACGCTCGAATCACGGAGCGATCTCAACCAAAGCAGCGAGTTGCTCACTATCCTGGCAGATTGTTATCTCGAGTACGGCGATTGGGGAGTTGCGAAGGAGCAGAAGGAGAAAACTTTGGAACAAGCAAGAAAGTACGCCGAAGCTGCTCTGAAGTTGAACAGCGAGAACGGCAGGGCAAACTACATCGCCGGTGCAGCGATAGGAAGGCTCGCTCAGTACAAGGGGATCATTCAAAGTCTTTTCATGCTCGGTGATTTCGACAAATACATAAACAAGGCGATATCGCTGTTGAACGAAAACGATGAAAAAGAAATACTCTACAAGACCTTTGCTTTGATAGCCTCAGGCATGAGATACAGAGATGTCCCATGGCCACTGTACGACTACAAAAAGTCTGAGCAACTGCTCTTCGAAGCGGCGAGCCTGACGCCCAACTATTCGAACATCTACCTTGAACTGGGCTATCTTTATGTGAAGACGAACAACAAGCAGAAGGCCAAAGAGATGTTCCAGAAAGTGCTCGAGATGGAGCCGCATCCATTGTTGGTCCAAACGCACTTCAACGCAGTCAAGACAGCACGGGAAGAGCTCGAGAAGCTGAAGTGAAACAAACGTACGTTGTAGCCACACAGTGACAGCAGAAGACCTTCAGTTGAAGTTTTGCTTGTTGCACGATCGCTCGTTGTTCGACCAATAAGCGAACGGCTCATTTTTTAGTGTCTCGCGCTTGGCCGAAGTTTTTGTATCTTATGCATCTGTAGGGTGCATATGATTTTGTCTTTGGGATCGGCGTATCGACCCTGCTCGTCCTCGTTAAATTTGTTGTTTTAGACTCTCTCGGCAGTTTCAAGTTTCACGTTCTCGTACACTCCGGCTTTCAACCGTTCAATGAAGCGTTTGGAAAGAAAGGAATTGATATCGAAGCAGTATTCTTTACGATACTTTTCATCAACCATGCCGAAGAACGCCAGGTCACTTTTCTCGTTCCGCCTTTTGCAAATCGTCTTGCATTTTAGCTTCCAAACCCACTGCAAGGCAAAGTGAGGCAGAAAACTGTTGCCAAATTTCTCAGCATTTTTCAGGAAAGTTTTCAAAGACGATTTTGGTGATTCCGAAGTTTTGAGCGGAACACCCAGAATGTTGCACAGCCTTCTGACGCACTCTTTGTAGAGCCTTCTGTTGAGGTAGTGCTCAAGTGGAAGTCTCGACAGAAAGTTTGTCAACTCCAAATCCCAGAGAGGCATCAGCCAATCGTAACCCCAAAACTCGTATACCCTTACAGAATTACCAATGAACTTTGCTTCCCTCTCCTGCCAAAGCCAGCATTGGTAGAAAGATGCCAATTTCTCGAAGGTGTCGTACGATGTGGCGAACGCGTTGAGAAAGCTTCGTATTCTTTCCTCAAAGACGTTTCTTTGCTCAAAGCTGTACGGGTTCAATATATAGAACCGCAAAATATCGCCTTTAGGACATTTTTCTCACCCGCAAGCTTCACAGGAATGTAGAGTGCGAAAGCCGCACTGTGCCCAGGCATGAAAACAGAATCTGGTGGGATCCAGCCTTTATTTCGAAGTTCCATCACCGCTGGCCAGTCCTGAAAGTGCGGAAGCGATGCTAAACCACTCGAAAACACTTCATACTTCCTCATCTTGTCGCTTTCATACCACTTTTTCCACGCTTTTTCACTGTATTCCACGACTCTCAGCAATGATTCGTGAAACCTCTGAATCCATGTTTCCTGGAACACCGTAACTGAAGCACACAACGTTCTCGTATCCTGATCTCTTGAGCATCATTGCGACCAGTCTGGAATCGTACCCACCAGACAACGGAATCACTGCTGTCCTACCGTTCAAAACTTTTATCGCACGCTCGAATACTTTCTGCAGCACATTATCCAGCATTGTCAGAAGTGTTTCTCTGTCGGTGTTCAATTCTTTTTCCTTGTCTCTGCGATACAGAAAGTATCTGAAAGCGTTGATCTCACCGCCTTTGTCTACCCGCGTACGTATCCTGACCATCTCACCCGCTTGGACTTGCTTTATTTGTCTGTACAGTGTTTCGTTGCCCGCCACATGACCCGTCACCAAGAATTCTTCTGCTGCATCTTCATCCAAGGTCACAACAGATAGTTGTTTGAGTATCCAGAAAGCATCGTCGCTGACATATACGTTGCCATCTTCAAAGGCGTAAAACAAAGGCATACTTCTAATGTGATCTACAGCCAAAACAATTTCGTTGTCATTCATCTTGACGAACGAGAACAATCCATTGAACTTCTTTATCTCGGTCTCTATCTCGGACAGTGCCATGCTAGCGATTAGTCGGCACAGGTCCATGGCAGAGTACAAACGACCTTCGTAATACACATGCCCCCTCGTGTGGGCGCCGCATCCGTTCACGATCAAACTGACCCACCCATTGCGTTGATAACTCCTGAAATCGGTTCTCAACATGAAAGAGCTCCCTTGGATTTCAACCTGAGTTGGTTCACACTTAATTGTACCACCCACCGAAGACTTGATCCGGTCCTATCTTCAAAAGCGATGACCGCCAGTACTTCACTCGCGTTTGGATCACGACATGGGTTCGCATGCTCAACGCAGCAATGTTCGAGAATTACAACTTTTCTGGGAACTTCTTCCTCACCGCATCGGTGCCCTTGTCGATCGTTTTCGCGAATTTTTCGTTTTTTCCTCTTTCAACATCTCGAGCCACTCAAAGTTGGGAATCTGCAGGATCAAAGGCTTAAAGATCCGCCTGCGCCACTCTATCAGTGCTGTTAACCTCTTCTTCACATACATCTTCCGTGAATCTTTCTTGTTTCGTTGGACGGTTCATTCTTTAGATTCCAAAGTCTTCATTTTTGCCGACATATTTATCGCACCTTCTTGCCCGGTTTCACGCCACAAAACAGAAAACCGACACACGATAATACATAGTAAAGAGATTGACACTCCCAATCTTTTAAAGGGGATGGGGTTCTTGATGGCTTGTCAGGCCATCTTCCATGGAGCAATGGTCATTAGATTCATTCGCAGATTGATCCCATCCGGTTGGAACTGACAGGCTCAACGGCGAAAGATTTTCATTTCCTTTCAGAACCGGATCTTTCAGCCATCATCCCAGCAGGAATTTCTTGTTCAACTGTTCGTCGCGTACTTTGACCTCCACAGGTAAGTAGGTCTTGACAGGAAAGGTGGGATGCTTCAGACATCGGCACATGAGCGATCCACGTAGTAGATAGTCTTCAAGAGATTAAGCCTGTCATCCGAGACCTCCAAGATTAGACGCCAAAAATTCCTCAGTTCACGATCGCTCACCGTCTTCATTGTAGATTCATTCAAGCAAGCAACGCTCACACAGAGACGATTCTCTCGTGGTTCAGTGGAATCATTAGAGTTTTCTTAAAAACCACAACAAAAATCTTTCATGAGGGGACAATAGAAATGGAAACACAAAACTATAGGAGTTGATCAGAGTGAAAAGGTTCGTGGTTTTGACGGTGGCACTGCTGATTTTGGCAAGTCTGAGTTTCGCAGGTGGAAGGTTTTCAAACATTCCACAGACAAGATTCCAAGCTCCACTCATGAGGAACATGCCAGCTTACAGACAGCCTTTGGCTCCAAGGTATCAAGCAAGACAACAGCTCACCTACCAAGAAATGTTCAAAGAGATGAACCTGACCAAGGAACAAGCTCAAAGGATACTCGCTGTGATCAAAGATGCAAATGCAAAGCTTGAAGAGTTACAGAAGCAGTACAAAGAGCTCTACGAGAACGCCAAGAACATGAGCGTGTACGAGTTCAGAACCAAGGTAAGAGAACTGAACCAGAAAAGAGCTGAGATCATGCATCAGATGAGAGAAGAGATAGAAAAGACGATCAACGTAGAACAGCTTCAGAGCTTGATGCAAACCTACAGACTCAGAAGGCCTGAGATGTTCGCAGGGCCTAAACTTGGCTTCAGAGGGCCAGCGTTCTTGGACGAAGACTTCATGGACGCGCTCGAAGAGTACGCAAAGTGAACAGCATTCCCACAACGCGCCGGCGTGAGCCGGCGCTTTTTGTATGAGCAGACAGGATGTCCGCATGGCTGCGGTGGTGAGCACCCATTGCGTGGGCTGTGAAAGTGTTCTGATTGTCACATGAAGACACGATTGCAAGTCTTGTCCGACAGGTACCTTACGCACAACGTTGAGGCCCATTCGAGGCATCGTCAGCTTCTATAGCCCATCCTCCAGTAAACATCTTTTCCAAAGGTGGAAATTTCTCTTATCATTGAATTCTCAACTCACATGCGCCATTGGTAAAGATCCAAGCTAAGGATTGATTCGCTCCTTCAGGACGATGTATCTTGAAACAACTCTCGTAGAGTGCCGTTGGGAAACGCATAAGCTGGAAATACCCTCGCCAAGCGGTGTTAGAATGGTGTGGTCTTGTGCTCAGCGGCTTTGGGAACTTGTGATGAAAGAGCTTACCGAGGGCTGACTCGCTTTATTCTAGTGAATCTTCGGCCCGTGCTCATCACACCTCGACACAGTTCTTCTCCAAAAACCTTCTCCACCACGATTCGTACTCTTCAACGCTCGCCAGATGGATCTGGAACGGAGAAAGCGGGCCGATCGATCTTTTGATGTGCGTCCTCACCCATCTGTTCTCTTCCCAGTTGGAAGAAAACTCCTTTGAGACGATCAAAACGTCTATGTCGCTGTTCGCGTTCCAATCCCCTCGAACGACAGAACCGAAGATCAAAACTTTCACATCGTCACCGAGAAGATCTCTCGCGATCCGTTTTATCTTCTCACCGTACTCGAGGTAGTTCTCGAAGTATTTTTTCCTCTCTTCCCAAATCTTCTTACTTATCGGAATCAAGCTTTTCATTCAGGGTGACCTCCAGAAAGTTCAAGAATTTTCTGTATTCGGCTATCAGCTTCTGGGTCAAGTTCTTGGTGAAGGCCTTCGGGAAATACCTGCTCGTGAAGTGGGCGTCGGACAGATCGTCGAAGAATAACTCGTTCTCCAAGTAATACTCGTATATCTCCGCCTTCTCGTAGATCTCACTCAGACTCCTCATGAGAGAATCGAGATAGTGGGTCTTCGGCCACTCTCCAACTCGTTTGGCGATGAAGTACTTAACCAAGAGTTGACAGGATTGCTCCAAATTGAAGGCACAGAGATCATGATCTCCTCTTTCGAATAAATACAGCGCGTTGGAAAAGAATCTCTTGCTCTTGTCTTTCAGAAACCCAACATCCGTCGTCATATTCTCTGCCCACAGCAATGATACCACGCGCATCTCGTTCTGACAAAGGAAAGCTTCTTCTTCACATCTTAGGATCATCATTCTGGCATTGAGAAACGTCGGACTGTAAAGAGTTGAAATCACGTTTCACGTGCAAGTGAAGCTTCCACCTTGATTTTCGCGGAAGTGGAAAACTGAACTTGATCATCGTCGTTCTATGACATCTTGTGAACAGCTGAAATCATGATCGATAAATTCGAACGATTTTTCTTGGCCACCACGGCTTAGACAGCAACGTTCTGATTTAGAACGATTTTTTGAGTGATTCGTTCCACGATAGAACGCTCATTTACGAGTTTCAATGAATTCGTTCCGTGATAGAACGACTTTGTGGTAAATATAGCCTGTAGTTGAACGATCATATTCGAGGGGCGACCTGCGTGGGCATCGAAAACGTTGTTGAATCCTTAGAACTACGCATGAACAGAATGATCTCTTTTCTTCCAGAAAAACGTCGTCCTTACTTCAATGAACTGGAGAAGCGTTTTACAGCTAAAGGTATACTTCTTGCCGGTCCTCTTCTACATCTCGGCCGACGATCCTATCATCTACACTGTTCCCTTTCAACAGCTGGCTCAGTACATACTCGTCAATTACGATGGCCTCATCATCGATGAAGTGCACTATCTGAAAGATTGGTCCTTGCACGTTAAAAGCCTCCACGACTCATTTCCAAATAAAAAGATCTGGTTGAGTGATAGTAGCTCAGTAGTACTTAGAAAAGGTGTAGTTGATTTATCGAGAAGATTCGTCGTTCACAATCTTCCGCTGATGTCTTTAGAGTCCAAAGACAACAGAGAGTCTTCGAACAAGTTTTTGAAAAAGTGAAAAGCGCATCACTTGGAACAAAACCGCGTATAATTGACATGGTGCTACCGTACGTTGAGACAAACCTAACCAGAAACGATCTCATTTCTCTTGCGATGAAAAACTATTCGAAATACACACTCGAGCGAATCAGAATTCCTATCGATGGTTCGTATAGAGAAGGGTATGCCAAAATTGATGGAATAAAACAGTGGATATTCATTACTGATATAGAAAAAAGCAAACAAGCACTGCATGAGTTCTTGGAAAGATAAAAACAAAACCTACCCATAGGGCAGCTTTTCAGTTAACCTTTTCCTTCTTTTCCTTAAAACTCTTTATATGCTCAACCATATTCCCAATGTTATTACATTTATAATGCATTCTTCTTAGTACCTTAAATAACCTCACTGTAATTTTTGACCTCGATACCAAAAAAGCCGTAATTAGAGACTAATATTTGAAAATCAAAATGTGCCTAAATCAAACCTGTGTTTTCCGATAAACTTTTATATAGTACCACAATCTACATGAATGGTTGTTCCTGTAATCGAAGCAGATTTTTCACTCAGTAGGCAAACCACAACTTCCGCAACATCTTTCACTTCAGTGGGACGTTTCAACGATGTTCGTCTATAGATTCTGTCTTTTTCATCTTCACTTAGAGACGCGCTCATAGGCGTTTCCATAAATCCTGGTGCCACGCAGTTAGATCTAATACCTTTTGCTCCCCATTCTCTTGCCACGGTTCGAGAAAATGATTCAAGAGCTCCTTTTGTTGCAGCATACATGCTAAGCCCTTTGTAACCAGTGTGTGCACTCACGGAAGAAATGTGGACAAGGCTCCCCTTCACTTCATTTAACAGCATGTCACGGATAACATACTTTGTAAGCATTATTGGTGAAAATACATTAATTCTAAACATCTTCTCGAGCTCTTTATAATCAGCGTTGGTAACAATATCGTCGTAAGCAAACGCTGCATTGTTGACTAAACCGTATATAGGTCCTTCTTTTTTCAACACCTTAAGATAGAGTTCTTTTACTTCCTCTGCCTTTGACAAATCAAAATTAACGTGTACGTATTGTTGATTGTATTTATTAATTCGCTCCTTCACTTCATCTGTAGTTCTTCTACTTAACCCCACAACCTTGTATCCTTCTTCAAGCAATCTGTCAACTATCGCTGACCCCAACGCACCACTATCACCCGTTACTACCACTGTTTTCATTGTCTCACCTTCTTTCCTGTTCGAGTGAGTTTAATTTCGTCGACAAACTTTATAATCCTTGGTATCTTCCAATTCTGAAGGGATGTACGTAGGTTTTCGTATATAATTTTTTCCATTTCTTGTAGATTAAGCTCTTTATCCTTAAGCACTACTTCAGCTACAAGGATGTTACCGGTTAATTGATTTTTTCTGGCGTAGACATATGCATCCAAGACCCCGTTTATCTTTTTTATTTCCTCCTCAACCTCATTTGGATTTACCTTGTATCCACCGACATTTATCATCTCGTTTTTTCTGCCAACGAATTTTATTCGTCCGTCCTCAGTAAATTCGACTATATCTCCTGTGTGATACCATTCCCCATCCAGAATAACATCAGTACTCTCACCAAGATATTCCTTGTGGACAAGCAATTCTCCGTCCTCGGCTATTTTAAAGTATCTCTCCTTTCCTGCAGGAATACTGAAGAACTCTCCATCTGTGCTTAACAAGGTTCCAGCTTCGGTGGAAGCATAAATGTTGACTATCTTAGCGTTCGGAAAAACTTTTCTTAACTCCCCCTCTAAACCTGGATCAAATTTTTCACCGCCAAGAGTTACTCTGTAAATTGTTTCTACCGGTTTTTCAAACAGAGGAAGAATCGTTCTGTAAAATGTCGGGGTTGCTGAAATGTTTGTCACTTTGTATTTTTCTAGGGCAAATGGTATCTTCTGTTTTTCGAGATCAAAAACGAAGACTATAGGGTTTTGATTCATCAACGCCTGAAAAAAGACTTGCACCCCAGCCACATGTGCTGGGTTATATGCAAAAGCCCATATGTTGTCGGCATATTTTGAACCTATCTTCACATTTCTAGCCAGGGTATGGAAGGTATGGTAAACTTTTTTTGGTCTACCTGTGGTTCCAGATGTGTAAAGACCTATCTTCCAGGTTTTCGAACCAAGCAGTACAGATTCCTTAAAAATTTCAAAGTCCGGAATTCGAATTCTTTCTAATTCTAATTTTTCACTTAAGTCTCGGTCGGTAATTCCTAATCTGACAATCTCTGAATCTGACAAATCACTGTCAATTAGATCGACAGTAACTCCTGCGAGGAGGGACCGGGTAACCAACAGGAATACGTCATAAGGGTTTGAGGCTTTAATTATCTTGTTTAAACACTTTTTATTTTCCAAATCTCTAAAAAACTCTGAGTAAGTTTTTACGAGACTTCTTTCGAGATCTATAAGAAAGATTTTATCCACTAATTTTCACCCTTTCTAAGACTTCGGAGATCTTGTCAATTACGCCATGCTCGAATATGTCTACACCTGTTTCATCTTCAATTCTAACAGTCAATTCTGCTAAATCTAGCGAATCAAATCCTAAATCATTTCTCAGGGAAAGGTTTTCATCTAGCTCAATTAGTGGTTGTTTGCCTTTTTTTTCGAGAACCTTATTTACGGCTTTTAACACTATTTCTTTCACGTCTTCTACTCCCATATTAATACCTCCCGTCATTTTGTCCAAGTACTAATTTCACTTTCGAATTTGTCCCATGAATTTCAGAAATTTTTTATAATCAATTGCAAAATTTCCGGCAACACGATCAGAATCATTAACATTGGATACGACGGTAGAACCTATCGTTACAAATGCGTTGTCACCAATGTTTATGCCATTTGACACCGTCGCACTAGGTCCAATCCATGCGCCACTTCCTATGGTCACATAGCCTGCGACAATCACACCGGCGGCTATTCTTGCTCTTTTTTTAATGTGAACACCATGTGCAATGTGTACGTGGTCTGCAATTATCACTTCATCTTCGATAACTGTATCTCTTGTTGGAAATAACCCCTTAGAAATAGAACACATTGATTGGATGACAACATTGTTACCTATTATTACTTTCCCAGCGTGTGGTATCAATCTTTGAACACCGTCTATAATAGCTGTTTCAAAACAATCATTTCCAATGACGGTTCCACTTTGAATTAAACAATTCTCACCAATTATAACTCCTTCTTTAATTATAGCTCCTTCTTCAACAACCGTATTAGGTCCTATCACAACGTTTGAGGAAGCAATGATTGCGCCTGGATGAATTTTAGCTTTTTCTGAAATCCTGTTTTCTGCCTTCTTAGAATATTCTGTTTCTACCAACCTGATGTGGATTTTGTAGAAAACCTCTTTTGGATTTGAGCATACAGCTACTCCTATTTCAGGATATTTCGACAACAAGAAATTACCAAGCTCAGGAGTGGTTATAACCGCTGAGACAAGCTGAGGATTCAACCTTTCAGCGTATGATGATTGTTCAACAAATATCAAATTGTCCCCTTGTTCTGACAGTGAATGCAATTTAACAGCATATTTGAACTCCGCATCACGCAGAATGGTCAAACTTTCCAACCAACCAAAATCCGAAAGTTTCATATTACCCACCCTTTTCTAGCTATACGGCCGGTGTTTTCATAACTGTGGTATTAACCAAACAAAAGTATAACATGTAGATATCTTACTGGATACCAATCAACTCTTACGTTTTGTTTTCAGTAATAAAGCTAAAATCTTAACAACATCTCAACCATCGTCTTCCCCGCATCGCCATTTCCATACAGCCCTGTTGGATATGGCCTTTCTTGAGAAGAAAACACAGCATCGTAAATTCCTTCACCATCTGCTAAGACGTTCCATCCGATTTCAACTAGCTCTCTCCAACCTGTGTCAGGCATTACAACAACAGCCCGTTTACCAGCAAAATACGCTTCTTTCTGTAACCCACCACTGTTGGTAATAACCTTCCAAGATTTCTTCACCAAGCCCATAAGGTTCAAATAATCGATTGGGTCGATTACTGTAGCATTTTTCAAATACCCATCCAAACCAAATTCAGAAATTCTCTTACGGGGTCTTGGATGAACAGGGAAAACAACCTTTATCTTCTCCGCAACTTTTGAAACCTCGCTCAAAATCTTTTCAAACTTCTCTTTGTTATCCACATTGAAATCTCTGTGGAGTGTCATAACGATATAATTCTCTTCTTCAAGACCTAAAAGCTCAAATACTTCGTATTTAAACATAGGCTCCATCATCAAAAACAAATCGTACATTACATCACCAGTAAAATACACACCATCAACGATTCCTTCCTTTTTCAAATTCTCAACAGACAGCTGTGTTGGACAGAACAAATACTTCGAAATCCTATCTGTAAGCACCCCATTAATCTCTTCAGGCATATCCTTTGGCGTTTGTCTCAAGCCCGCTTCAACGTGTGCAACAGGTATTTTAAGCTTTGCACCGACAATAGCACCGGCAAGCGTTGTATTAGTATCACCATAAACGACTATCGTATCTGGCTTTTCTTCAAGCACAATCTTTTCAAATTCAATCATTAAGTTTTTCCCCAACTTATTTACGAACGGACTTGCGTTGTCTTTGTATAGACACTTTGATTTTATTATAATCCACACTTTTTTCAAAGCTTCCAATATTATTGAATATCCTATCGGCATTTGCTATGGAAACCGCGGCAAGGGCATCCAAATTCTCTACGTCTGCGTCATAATCACACTGGTTACGATAAACTCGTAGATCTTGTAAAGTGTCAGCTATGTCGCATAGCTATTCTTTAAAGTCCTCGTTTGGACTAGCACCGCGCAGATCTGAAAGGACTCATTCGGTCTACGATGTGAACTTCCTTCGAAGGATCCTCTCCGTTCTTGACAAGCTACTTTCGATCTGACGACGCCTAACTTCAGACACGAGATGCGAAGTCAGAGTGGAACAAGTACATTTGTTCTTCCGTTGATATACTCAGTCACCTGTATTTTTTAGCAACTAAATCCCACACCTCGAAACGTCCCCCACCAATCGCTTGAACACATCTTGATAGAGAAGAATCACCAAAGTCAGACCCATCAGACCGCTCAGCACACCAACACTTGGTCTCTCAATGAAAGAGTTCAAAGCCGCCACGATTGCGAAGATTCCGATCGACATGTACGCCCTCTTGAACTTGTATTTGAACGGATAAAGCCTCACAGAAACAGCGGTTTTTATATCAAACATAATCACATAGGATAAACCTGTGTTCAGCGTGGCACGTTTACGTAGAAGATGGCCACTAACAAAAAGGGTTACCCAAATCGATAACTTGCTTGCACCTTCCCTGAGAAAAAATAAAAATGGATGAAAACCAAATTCGAACACTGGCAGGAACCATGCTTTTCTTAGTACGCGGTTTTCAACTGAACGAATCTGAGCGTTGCAGAGAATTCTTTGTGCAAACAATTGACAGTGATCCATTCTATCTAGGCTCGTAATCATGATATGCTCTTCTTCGTAAGAAAATCACTTGGGGGCATTCTCCCGTTTTACCTCGAAAGAGATTAGTCGATTTCTTGTGTTCTACGTGTGTGATTTGGATCTCAACATAACTGATATCTCGTCCTTGAGCGCGAGAAACGATTCTTTGTAGATGACGATTGTAATTGGTATTCCTGAGAGCCCAATCAAAACATTCACAAGAGGGCTATTCTGAAAGGTGCCAACAAGGGCTGCGAAGGTCATTAACGCAGTAGCGCATATCATTTTTTTCAATTTGTATCCTGCTTCTGGGCACAGTCCTATTGATATCATGGTCCTCATCCAAAAAAATACAATGTATGAGACACCCGTTGATATTGCAGCACCTCTCGCCGCATACACTGGAACAAGTAGCGCGTTTCCTATGTAGTTCACCAAAGCTGAAACTGCTGTAATTACGATATGCCAGTAAGTCTTTTTCTTGAAATTTATCCATACAACCGTTGTTTCTGAAACTGAGTACATTATCGGTGAGAAGAGGAGAAAAGGGAATATCATGCTACTTGCCCTGTATGGTCTTGCCAATAGAAGAAACACTACGTCTTTGAATGCGAGAAGAAGAAAAGCTGCGAGAAACACGACGAAACTCACCATCTCGTTCGCACGCACGAAAAACTGTGAATCACTGAGATTTTTTGAGCTTCTCTCATAAGCCGTTGGTGTCCAGAACGTGGTAAATCCAGTCTGTATGAGATTGATGACACTTACAACTTTGAAAGCCGCAGCGTAAAGGCCTATTTGCTCGAAAGCGCTGTACTGCCTGAGAATTATTCTGTCCATTGACGTGAATAACCAAAACATCAGACTTGCTGGCACAAGGGGTAGTCCGAACCTTAGAACCTCTCTCAATTCCGCTCTTGTCGGCTTTATTGGTTTCCAATATTCTCTACCTTGTGATATGCCTACCAATAAAGCGAAAAATGTACCAACAAGGTTTCCCAGTATTATGGAGTAAAACGTTCTACTGATAATTAGTGCAAAAAGTATTGTGGAAACTGTCGCAGAAGCCGCGGCGACGACACCTATCATTGAATACAGGGTACCCTTTTTCAGCATCCAAACTATAAGATCATTGTATCTTTGAAACAGAGCAAGGTACAGATTTAAAACAAAGAAAAGGTTTATGTGAGGGTAGGCCTTACCATATAAAACTAAGCCGACTCTGTCTGAAAGTACAAAGAGTGCTACCGACAGCAACGTAGCTATGACTAAAGACGGAAAAAGACACGACCAGAGCAGTCTATTTCTTTTTTGTTCCTCGTAGGCATAAAAGAATCTGACGAACGTTTGATCTGTTCCGAAAAGGACGATCATATTAGCTATCCCAAAAGCAGTGGCGTACATGGCGCTCTTTCCGAATTCATCTGGATTTATCAAATAAGTAATTATCGGAGTTGTGAAAAAAGAAAGAATGGCTCGTATCCAGGTGCCAAGTGAGAAAGAAACAAACGATTTAACGTACTTGCGTACGCTCATTTATCTCTCCCCTTGAGGATTTCTCTTGTCCCTAACTTCAATCTCTCGCCGTACATTTTTTCATAGTATTTCATATACTCTCCACTGACTATGTCCCCCCACCATTTCCTGTTGCGCAAATACCATTCTATCGTTTTCTCGATACCATCCACGTGATTGCGATGCCTAAAGAATAAGTATGGCTCCTTTGGAAATAATATTGGTTCTTGTTGATACGAGAAAGTGTGCATAGACTATTTTCAAGATTTCCTATTCATTAAATTTGGTACCCGGCTGACAAATGTCCCCACTAGCGTTCTTTGTCACAATTCGTAACAGGATCAACAGATCCCTCTGTGAGCGAACGCCTCGCAAGTCGTGTGAGCAAATCATCCTTGAACCAAAACGACACCGATTTGTTGTGAACACCAATTTTGTGCATCGCTCGAGCCTTCTGGCTATGATTATACCGCTTGAAAATCGATTCACTACACTCCTGCTTCATGGGGTCCCGTTGATCTATCGAGGGTTGTTCTTACATAAGGCTTCTATTATTTCCTCAAGCTTTCTTGGCAGGCTTTCGCAAAGGTACGACTGGATGACTTGTTCATGCTTTTTTCGATCCATCTGACTTCTTTCCCTAAACAACTGATCAATATTCCGCTACAAGAACTCGATGATCATCTGAAGCTGGAAACTTGGCACATCATTTTCTCACAGATTCATAGGCTGCCTTTTCCATGCTCACGATGCTTTCCCACGTGTAACTTTTCGTCCTCTTTATGAATTTGTCCCTGTCATACCCCTCGTCAACACTTCTACAACCTTCCTTGCAAACCTTTCTTCAAAACCTTCGCTCTCCTCTACAACGTATTCAGGAAAACCGATCGCCTCCGGTATTCCACCGTTGCTACTTCCAATCACACACGTTCCACATGCTTGGGCTTCAATAACAACTGCTCCAAATCCCTCGGTCCTGCTCGGCAGGATCATTACATCCATTGCATTCATGTATTTCGCTACCTCCGATTGTTCGAGCATTCCCGTGAATAAAATATCCAAACCTTTTTGTTTTGCCTGCTTCTCCATTTTCCCTCTCAAATGCCCATCTCCAACTACAATGAATTTGACCTTCGAAACTCTTTTCCTTATCAACTCAAATATCTCAATCAGCTTATCCGCTCGCTTTATCTCTATCAGGTCTCCAACGAACCCAACGTACTTGTACCCTTCGGTGTATATTCCAAGCTGTCTTCTCACTTGGTCTTTGTCGAGCGATCTGAAAATCTATGGTTTTGAATACTTTTCAGACAGAATCTGTGCGATTAAACCTGCTGGTGGTGTGAACATCCCATGGGCATGGATCAAGTCAAAACTGGATAAGTCAAAACGTGACTCCACACAGCGTGCAAAACTTTCGGCTTGCTTTGCTATTACGTGCTCTTCAGTGATCTGATTTATCTTTCTAATCAACCTCCACACAACCATGAGGCCTTTCTTTCGCAATCCAACCGCGAGTACTGAACCCCGTTGAGTTCTTTAACTGGGTTAACCTGCTCTTTTCGGAGCAACCACCTTGCAAATCTCATTAACCAACCATCTTTGAACCAAACCGGTACCGCTGTATAATCAATGCCGAGTTTGACGCATTGTTCGATCCTTTTTGTTATGAATATCCCACTTGCCAAATTACCCTCAAATGGAAAAAATTCGTCAGGACAAGAACTTTCATGTTTATTCACCTCAACACACCTCACCGAGAAACGTCGATTGATGATGCCTGGAATGTTTCATTAGACCTAGACCACTTTCTTGGCCTTCTTTCTCCCAGACCTGAAGACCCCAAGTGGTGCCGTTATGCGTGTAGCCGAGAATCAGTACCCTCACAACCTTCACCCCAATCCTGGCCACGAAAGTTACAGAGCAACGGTTCTCAATTCAAATACGAACAACACCATTCGCGATCCAAATTATCGCGACTGACACGAATAACTGTGCTTGTACAACTTCTAAATAGGCCTTGGACAAAATTCGGTGAGCCCCGTTTGAGAATCCATCCGAAGCGATATAATCCTAAGGTCTTACTAAGACATTCTTGGATTCCTTCAACTTCCGACAGCGAATTCTTCCGATGCGGAAGAGCGAGTATAGCGCAACATTCTATTCAATACACACTCGGAGAATCATACCATCAGACTTCCACGTTGAAAGTTTTCACCCACTCACCGAGATTGATGACTCTCCAGATTGTTGGAATGTACTTGCAACGATCGTCCTGCAATACTTTCTCAGCGTAACTCAAGAACTGTGGTTTCACAATATTCGTTAAAATCTTGGCATTATCTCGCATCTTATTCAATATGAACCCCCTATTTCTCCTCATCCACACCTCTTCCGGCGTGGCGAAACCTATCTTGTCTCTTCTGTCCAAGATCTTGTCCGGAACGATCCCTCTCATCGAATCCCTCAGGATCGCTTTCGTGTATCCGTTCCGTATTATATAACTTTCGGGAAGACTCAACAGAAACTCCACGATCCTGTGGTCCAGGTATGGCACTCTGGATTCAACAGAGAAGGCCATCGAGTCTCTGTCTTCCCAATGAAGGAGCTCGGGAAGCGAAGACTCAAATACCAATTCATACGCATATTCAGTGATGTTCTCTGCATTCATCCATTTGAAGGCACCATCATAATCGTCGGGCACCGAGAAGAATCTTGAGCGGCCCAATTTCCTCCTCAACGGAACTTTGAGACTTTCGGGAAGCATGTTCGCCAACATGTATTTCGTGGCACTAACGTTCGGCCAAACGCTTTTGACGGCCCTGAATTCTTTTAAGAACAGTCGCAAGTTGAATCGTCTCAGCAGAGAAGCGAGATAGATTCCTACAAATGGATGATAGCCAGCCAAGATTTCGTCAGCACCCTGTCCATCGAGCATCACGATTATTCCGTTCTTTCTGGCTTCTTTGAAAACGCTGTATTGTGCGAAGCTCGAAGTTGAACCGGCCGGTTCGTCTTGGTGCCAGACGAGCGATTCAATCTCGTTGGAACCGTTGGAGTTCAGTTCGGCGAAGAAGTCTTCGAACTTCGGAGAGACTTTGTGTGAAACGGCATTTGTGTGCTTGACAACTTCGTCCACGTACTTTTCTTCGTTATATTTCTCAACCTCCGAACAAAACGATACCGTCTCGATGTTCCCGTTTGTCGCGAGCAGTCTCTTCATGACACTCACCAAAGTCGAACTGTCCAAACCACCAGAAAGGCACGAACCGACCTTCACATCGCTTCGAAGTTGTAACCCCACAGAATCGAACACGAGCTGTCGAAATTTCTTCTGTGCTTCTTCGTAAGAGATATCGATCTTCTCAAGCTTGATGTCGTACCATCTTTGTACTGTGAATCTATTCGTCGTCAAATCGTAAAGAAGATACTCTCCTCCTCTGAGCTGGTAGACTCCTTCAAACATCGTTTCGCTTGTGTGGTCCATGACACCGAACACCAGATAGTCGTACACCCTGCGGTGGTTCATTCTCGCTCTCCATCCTTTGACGACTGTGAACTGCTTTATCTCTGATCCAAAGCAGAACTTGTTCCCTATCTTGGTGTAGTAGAGTGGTTTCACACCGAATCGGTCACGAGACAGAAAGATGAGGTTCTTGCGTTGGTCATAGATAGCGAAGGCCCAGATGCCGTTGAATCTGTTCACGCAGTCCAAGCCCCATTTGTCGTAGCCAGCTAAGATCACCTCGGTGTCTGATTGTGTAGAAAAACGATATCCGGCGGCGATCAGTTCATCTCTGATCTCAATGTAGTTGTAGATCTCCCCGTTGTACACAATGACGTACTCTCCGTGCTGACCAACGTATTTCATGGGCTGGTTCGACAAATCCGATAGATCTATGATGCACAGCCTTCTGTGACCCAAGGCAAAGTCTTTGCCAAAGTAGAAACCTTCGTGGTCAGGTCCTCGGTGGGCTATAAGCCTGGTCATGGCTTTGATTTCTTCCTCCAAAACAGGTGAACCATCCTGGTTAACGATGCCAGCTATACCACACATGGCTGTAAACCCCCTCAGTGATCCATCAGTCCCAGAAGCTTCTTTATTTGCCAGTTGTAATCGAATCTTTTCAACCAAGCCTCATTTGGAAATCTCCTGGAAAAATCGTACTCTTCGACCAGTTTGCGAAGTCGACTTGCAGCCTCGTTCAAATTGTCGGGTTGATACAGATACACCTCATCCAAGGCTCTTTCTTGGTTCGCCTTGTGGTTCTCCATCAACACACGACACCCACAAACTTGGGCGTGTATCGAACTCAGCGTTGTTTCCTCACCAAGTCTGATAGGTCCTCGTCTCTTGGTTTGTATTGATATTTCCAAAGACAAGTTCAACGCTTGTGCCATTTCTAACCCGAATTCTATCATCTTCGAAATGTTTGCTCATGGTCTTTCTTCCTTCACCAACAAACTCTCTCCATTCACCAAATATTCTATCATCATCGCTATGGAATCCGCAGTTTGATACTATTTCAACCTATTCTCTTTCCTTCTTGCATAACTTTACTTGTGTCGTTCTCAGCCTTTGGTATCAGATAATGGTGACTAAAAATGGCAGCATCCCGATATGGACAACTCAAAGCTCTCATGCCCAAAGTGTGGCTCCAACAACATCTACAAAAAAAGGCCACGACAAGTGTTGTTCAAGAACATCAATCACATTGTAGTATCGCTTGGTAAAAACATGTGTGAATCTAAGTTTTCATTACTGAAAGACTTTTTCCGACTCAAGCGAGGGCTGCAGAATGCGGAGAATTTAGCAAAATACATTCAAAAATGCTAATATCAATCGGACTCTTTCACACTTACACTCTTTCATCACTACGAGTTAACACTATCAAATAAATTCGCCCATAATCTTGGACAATTTTCTTCTGAAAACTCTCGCCTGATTACTTCTCTATTTCTCTCTGCATACACCTCTTCTAAAGGTGCTAACAAATCAGCTTTTCCTTGAAGTATCAAATTCGTATCAAACAAGGTGACACCCAAATCTTTAAGAGTTTTCCAATGAGTTGTCTCACTACGAATGTAAACTTTCTTCTTGAGATAAAGTAATGCAAAGATATTTCCCAGTGCTTCCTGCTGCTTATGATTAAAAACAGCTACATCTACTGAATTAAGAACTTCAGCATAAGACCGGGCATCTAAAAGATCTGTCAGGGGAATAAACCTATCACCAAATAGTCTCTTCCCTATATCAATAACACTTTGAGCATATTGCTTGTCTCCGTAAGAAAGAGGGCAAAGTATTTCAAAATTACCACCGTAGGCTTTTAAACTTTCGAGAATTTCAACATGCCTATTCGTTGGTGATGCGGAATTACCTACAAGTATTCTTTTGCATTCAACTTCTTTTAGGTCTGTTTGCTTTAAACTATCGAGAATATCTATATCAACCGGATTTGGATAGAATACATATTTGTAAATTGCCCTGGTTTTGTAATAATCTTTTACGTAGTCATAATCGCCCTTTACAAGACAAGCAATTGAATCCAGATTGCGAATTATGAATCGCTTCATAAATCTTTTAATGCGACTTTTTACAAAAAACCTAAAACCCTTAAGAGAATAGTTTGCATCCAAGTAATCGTACGCGTCAGCTCCCCATATAACCCATGTTGATTTTTTCAACAGTGATTTGTGGAAAAACAGCCAAAAGAATAATCTAGCATCAAATAACGAGTGAATAATCACACGACTACTTTTTTTAGCACACTTCACAAAACGAGCTACTTCCGATATGTTTTTCGGATCAAGCTTTTGAACATTTGCTTGGCCTATATCTCTATAAAGTTCAGGATTAACAGTCCAAAAGATATGCTCCTGAGGCGAAAAGTTCTTAAGGAGAAAAAGCACAAATTTGCGCGTGTAAAGACTATCAATCAAAAAAATGTGGCAAATCACTAATTAACACTCCTTTCTTTAAACTAACACTTTATTCACATACCTCTCAAACAACGGATCTATTATCTGGTACTTCCCTCTCCCAGTTTTTTCAATTATTCCCTGTTCTGTTAGTCTTTTTAACAACCTATTTAACGCACTTGTATTTGGAATTTCGTATGCCAAAAGGTTGGAATTAGAGAAATAGCCACCATCATTTTCACCAATTAATTTTAGCACGTTTTTTAGATATTTGTAGTCAAGAGCTTCAATTATCAAATCGTATCCATACGACTCTCTATCACACAAATAATCAATGGCATTTTCAACATCTTCCATCGTTACGTTCACTTCTGTTCTATTCCACACCTCATAGCTGAGCATCTGAACAAAATACGGATGTCCTCTTGTCGATGTGTATATTCTTTTTGCACACACCTCATCGATATCCTTGCCTGTATCAACGAACTTTCGTACTATATATTCTACACTTTCATCTTCGGGAACCATACTCTTAATGTCAAGCTTCAAACATGAATGGTAAAGTACTCCAGAATCTTTGAACAACAACTCTTCAATCATATGCCTCACCGATCCAGAAGCTACAAAAACAACTTCACTTTGCATCTGGAAAAAGCTTTTTAATAACTCGGGCAAACGCTCACCGTTTGATTTTATCCAAAAAGACAGGTATAACAACTTTCCTTCGAGTGTGTTGTGTTATCGTATGTAGCTCAAATCTGCTCTCTTTTCCCATACATTCTCTCATAATACTCCTTATATTCCCCACTAATTATCTCTTCCCACCATTGCTTATTAATCAAGTACCACTCTACCGTCTTTGCAATACCTTCATCAAAACTTACCTTCGGTTCCCAACCAAATTCTTCCTTCATTTTAGTCGTATCCATCGCATATCTTAAATCATGTCCTGGTCTGTCTTTCACAAACTTTATCAAACCCTCGGGTTTCCCCAACTTCTCAAGTATCGTCCTCACAACATCCAAGTTCTTCTTCTCGCAATTTCCTCCAATATTGTAAATCTCTCCATCTTTCCCTCTTTGCAGGATTATGTCTATCGCCTCACAGTGGTCTGTCACATATATCCAATCTCTTACATTCTGTCCTGTCCCATATACTGGAAGCTCTTTGTCATTTAATGCATTGATTATCATCAGCGGTATCAACTTTTCAGGAAATTGATAAGGTCCATAATTATTTGAACACCTTGAAATTGTCACAGGCAGTCCATACGTTCTGTGATAAGCAAGTACAAGCAAATCTGCTGACGCTTTTGAAGCAGAATATGGCGAAGATGGTCTTAGGTTATCTGTTTCTTTGAACCTCAAATCAGGTCTATCAAGTGGCAAATCACCGTACACTTCATCTGTGGAAATTTGATGGAACCTCTTAACACCAAATTTTCTGGACGCATCGAGTAAAACTTGAGTACCGAGTACATTTGTAACAAGAAACACATCAGGAGTTTCTATCGACCTGTCCACATGCGATTCTGCCGCAAAGTTCACTACTACATCAAATCTCTCTTGCTCAAATAAATCAAAAACAAACTTTCTGTCAGCTATGTCACCCTTGACAAAGCGAAAATTTTTATACTCCATTGCTTTCTGCAAATTTGCCAAATTCCCTGCATACGTCAGCTTATCTAAGCAAACGTATTCATATTCGGGATGGTTTTCGAGCATGTAATATATAAAGTTTGTTCCAATAAACCCTGCACCACCGGTGATGAGGTATTTCATTATCAATCATTTCCCTCGACCAAATTTCAAATGCTCTTCAAGTTGTAAAAGACCACGATCTCTTTCCTTAATCTCTTTTGCTGGTATTCCTACTGCTATCTTCCAAGGCTGTATATCCTTAGTAACCAAGCTCATTGCGCCAACAGCTGCACCTTCGCCTATTGTTACTCCTGGCAGTATTGTCGCACCCGTGCCAACAATAACATGTTTACCCAAGTGCACTTTCCCACCGATCACATTTCTGTATTCACTTGGAACAGTCGGATTTGTAAGATATTTCCCTGTATAGTCATCAGTCACTGCATATATCACCACACAACTTGATAATCCAGAAAAATCTTCCATCTCTATCCCGTATTCTCCCGCAAAAAGATAGCAACCAGCTGCTATATGTACATAAGTACCAATCCTTATCTTACCTGAAATGATGCAGAAGTCATCGATTCTTACGTTATCACCTATTTCTATAAGCTCCGGCGTGTATATCGAGGCTTTCCGACTTATTAACACATTTTCCCCTATCTTGGAGAATCCTATCTCTTCGAGTTCTTCTCTTGTGTAAAAGGAAGTTTTGATCGACATTGTCATTTCCCTCCTAATATTCTCTTTATTATGATACACACATTCTCAATATGCTCGTCCTCTAAGTCGCCGTACAATGGTAAGTGCAATATCCTCGATGACACACTCTCTGAGTTTGGACAGCTTTGCTTTGAAAATATGCTATTTAAAGATGGATAGAAGTACTTCCTTGTGTTGTAGCCATTAGCTCTGAGTTCTTCAAAAACATTATCTCTTGTTTTCTCATCTGCAAACAGTACAGGCATATAAATATAGTTGTACTTGGTGAGCCTTGCGCTCAGCTTTTGGTAATCAACTACATCACCGAGAAGCTCTCTGTATTTTTCGAAGACTCTTTTTCTCTTTTTGATTTCTTCATCAACAATCTCAAGATTCAATAACCCCATCGCTGCTTGAAACTCGTTCATTTTTGCATTTATTCCAATATCTACGATCTCAATCTTTTCGTTAAAACCAAAATTTCTCAAGCGCTTGGCTTTCTCTATTAGTTCTGTGTCGTCTGAAAAGATAGCTCCACCCTCAATTGTATGAAATACCTTGGTTGCGTGGAAACTTGCCACTGAGACATTCCCAAATTTGTATACAGACTTTCCTTCATAATAGACATCAAAACAATGTGCCGCATCGTAGATTACTTTTAGATTATGCTTTTCAGCAATCTTCTGAATTTCCTCTACCTTGCAAGGATTACCAAACACATGAACAGGCATTATCGCAACCGTTTTCTCTGTTATATTTTTTTCTATCTCTTCTGGAGACATATTAAACGTCTCCAGGTCAACATCTACAAACACCGGTTTGTAACCCTGCCAGAGTATCGATTCAACGGTTGCAGCAAACGTAAAGGGAGTAACGATTATCTCAGAACCTTTCGGGAAATCAAAAAGTTCAATTGCTATCAAGAGTGCAAGCGTTCCATTTGAAACTATCACACATTGAGTGTCAAACCTTTCAGATAGTCGCCTTTCAAGTTCGACCAAATAATCACCATTATTCGTCAACCACCGTGTTTCCCAGAGCTTTTTGATTTTCTCTTGATATTTCTCAAAATCCGGCATCATGCTTCTGGTTACGTTTATCATTTCTCCTCACCAGCTATCTCAATCAAATATTTTCCGTATTCTGTTTTCTCCATCTTCTTGCCAAGTTCTAATAGTTGTTCTTTTGTAATAAACCCCATCCTGTAGGCAATCTCTTCCAAACATGCTATGTAAAAACCTTGACGCTTTTGTATAGTTGCCACAAAGTTCGCAGCTTCCAAAAAGCTTTCTGGTGTTCCTGTATCAAGCCATGCAAAACCTCTACCAAGCGGTATTACCTTTAATTTCCCCATCTTAAGATATTCCTTATTCACATCTGTAATCTCAAGTTCTCCTCTCCAAGATGGCTTTATACTTTTGGCTATCTCAACCACTCTGTTATCGTAAAAATACAATCCAGGCACTGCATAGTTCGACTTTGGCTTTTCTGGCTTTTCTTCTATGCTTATCGCATTGAGATTTTCATCAAACTCAACAACTCCAAAATCTCTTGGATTTTTCACTGGATAAGCAAAGATTATCGCACCTTCTTTTAGCTTAGCTGCTTCTTGCAAAATCGGAGAAAAACCTTGCCCGAAAAAGACATTATCTCCTAGCACAAGGCAGACGTTGTCTTTTGCTATGAACTCTTCACCAACGATAAACGCGTCGGCTATCCCCCTTGGTTTTTCTTGGTTTTTGTATTCAAAATGTACACCAAGATGAGAGCCATCTCCGAGTAGCTTTTGATAGAGTGGTAGATATTCTGGGCTGGAGATAACGAGAATCTCCCTAATACCAGCCAACATCAGAACGGACAAAGGATAGTATATGAGTGGTTTATCGTATAGAGGCAAAAGCTGTTTATTCACAGCTATCGTTGCCGGATAAAACCTTGTGCCTGAACCACCAGCGAGAACTATGCCTTTCATATCATCCCTCCTACTTAAATAAAGATAATCTTAACTAAAAGTATTGAAACTTTCCAAAAACCGCATTATCCTTTAAATGGGGGACACCCCAACCAACTCTTGACAAAAAGAGGTACCGATATGGATAACTCAACGCTTTCCTGCCCAAAACGTTATTCTACCAGCTTTTAAAAAACGATCAAGACAAATACGTAACCAACAATTCCTTTGCAAAGTCTGCCATCATTCTTTTAGACTTTCCCATTCTCCAAAAGCACAAAAACTTCTCTTTCCCTTATCCCAAATGCCCTTCTTGTAGTAAGTCTAAGGTCTTTGTGTAGCGAGGAATCTTTGGCAAACCAACAACGGTAATATCAATCGCATGCTCTAATTACACTCTTTCATCACTACAAGCTAACATTATCATCGTATTTGCCTTTTTACCCAAGGACAAATTCGACAAACTCTTTCTCCTTCGTCTCATCCCAAACAAACTGACTCTTATGTCTTTCAACATTATCAACGAGTTTATCATGGTTGTCATAGGCATCTAAGATCTTTTTCACGGAACCTTCAACATCCTTCGGTTCTATCACCACACCTATTCCCAATTCTTCAACTATCTTACTCATTGACACGGAACTCTGCATAACAACTACCGGTGTTCCCGCAGCTATCGAATCGTAGAATTTGTGTGGCAAAGCCCATAAGTCATTCTTGTAGTCTTCCCTTCCTATCGATTTAAAAGAAGCCAAGGAAAATGCTGCTTTCGATACCTCTTTCATCATCTCATCGTATGGCAGAAAGCCGGTGTAGACATGCTGTATATTTGAGAAGGCACCCGGCTCTATGCCTATTATTTTGAAAATAAATCCCTCATTAATAAGCTTTTTAATTACTTGTTCTTGATCACCGAGAACTCTTGCTGTCTTCCCAACAAAAACTATTTCCTTGTTTTTCTCTCTACTACAGACTGCCATACTTGCATAGTTTGGCACGATTAAAACGTCTTTCTTTCTTCCACCCAGCGAATATCTCATCGGCTCTGGAGAAACAAATATTAATTTATCGGACAAATCTATCTGCCTTTCAAATAATCTTCTCACCACATTAGTACTCAACCTTCCAACTGGTCCAGAAAGTATCCACAGGAAATCCTCGGGATGGTATTCATGAATATCGTATAATACTCTCTTTCCAATGCTTCTAGCATACTCAAACGGTTCGATGGGTTTCGATAGTAAGAAATCATGCATGTATAAAATATCAAAATCGGTATTCTTTATCAAATCAACAACCTGCTTATCAAACTTTCTTCGCCTTTGAAATTTGGCTAAAATGTTCTTTGTAGGCTCACTCCGCTTTTCAATAGGCACATAGCGCACATTGCCTTCTTCGTATTCACTCTCTTTTTCTTTCATCACATATTGATAAATCACCTTTGCGTACTTTGAAAGTGCCTGAACGGTCCTGTAAACCCTCTTGTCGTATTTCAGGTGCATATAACCGATTATCAAAACTTTTTTCATATAATCACCTCTGATGGCTCTTATGATAATGTTAACTAAAGTATTGAACCTTTCCAAAAACTGCATAATCCTTTAAATAGGGGACATCCCCAACAACTCTTGACAAAAGGAGGTATCCCGATATGGATCACTCAATGCTTTCTTGGCCAAAATCCTATTCTACCGGGTTCTACAAAAATGGTCTAGACAAATACGTAACCAACAATTCCTTTGCAAAGTCTGCCATCATTCTTTTAGACTTTCCCATTCTCCAAAAGCACAAAAACTTTCCTTTCCCTTATCCCATATGTCCTTCTTGTAGTAAGTCTAAGGTCTTTGTGTAGCGAGGAATCTTTGGAAAATGCACAACGGTAATATCAATCGCATGCTCTAATTACACTCTTTCATCACTACAAGTTAACACTACCGTTCTATCAGTCCCAGAAGCCTCTTTATTTGCCAGTTGTAATCGAATCTTTTCAACCAAGCCTCATTTGGAAATCTCCTGGAAAAATCGTGCTCTTCGACCAGTTTGCGAAGTCGACTTGCAGCCTCGTTCAAATTGTCGGGTTGATACAGATACACCTCATCCAAGGCTCTTTCTTGGTTCGCCTTGTGGTTCTCCATCAACACACGGCACCCACAAACTTGGGCGTGTATCGAACTCAGCGTTGTTTCCTTCGGGAAAACGCAGATGTCAGACGCTGAGAAGTACTTGTACAAATGCGAGAAGGGCTTGTAACCGTCCACGATGCATTTCAACCCTCGAAGCTGGGACAGTTTTTCATTGAAGAATTTCTCATACTGCTCATCCTTTGGCCCAAGGAAGAGAAGAGCGAGTTTCCTTTCTTTGGCGAATTCAATACCAAGTAGCTTGATAATGTCGATCAACAGATCAGGACGCTTGAAGAAATCGAACTTTCCAATGTAAGAAATGAGAATATCGTCGTCCTGCAAGCCATAACTGTTTCTCACCTCGAATCTGGCCATTTGATCGTAGTACATGGTTGAAGGGTTGAAACCCAAAGGGAGATACTCGATTTTCGGATCGCTTATACCGATGTGTTTTAAGTAATCGACAGCCTCAAGACTCGTTGCAAATATCACTTTGTACCTATCAG
>Ga0308407_1000443_pt1 | contig 30500 bp, 23 predicted proteins | sample HotsprSampleMSe2_FD_203476 | JGI IMG/M metagenome (GOLD analysis project Ga0308407, IMG submission 203476) | Hot spring phototrophic mat microbial communities from Mushroom Spring, Yellowstone National Park, Wyoming, United States - 20060911_MSe2 ...
AGGAACGTTGGTAATATTTACCAAAGAAGTTCCGCCCGAATTTACATCTAAGACAAATTCTTTTTCGCTTTGGTTATTGGCATTGAGACTTTGTGGATAAAGCAGACGAATAGCCGTAACCGAAAACCGACCACCACCTCCGTTGTTGATAGCTCTGACAATGGCATTACCATTTGTAGGCAAATCGCTCCATTCTATTTGTTGCGAAAAAAATCCTTTGTTGTAATTGCTCAAATTCGTGCTGTGAATAGTTCGCAGAGAAGCTACCGATGCTCCTACTTGAAAGGTAATAGAAGCATTAGCGGTGTTTCGGCTTACGAAATGGACTTCTAAGATAGGCTTTTTGCCAAAATTTACGGCATTGAGTACAGGAATAGCAAAATCGCGACTACCGCTGTAAATGGGGCTACTCGTATAGCCTTCGCCTGTGTCGTAGCTACTTAAATAAGCAAAAGTAGTGGTAGCAAAAAAGTTTCGTCCGGGCGAGAGTTGTTCGGCATACACGTTGAGGCGTTCTTCAAAAGCAAAAGTTTCGGGAGTATAGCCTAAGTTAGGCAGATTGAATTGAGCCATTCTTTTGCCCAAAGTGCCTGTTTGGAAAGTAAGAAAATACGCTGTGGTATCGGAATGAAGATTGTAGAAGGGATTAACTTGCTGAAAGGCGAAAGGAAAATACAAATCAGCGTCGAGCGTACCATCATTGCCTTTGCCATAAAACTCAATATAGTCCGAAGCATCAAAAGAGCCATCGGTTTCGCCTGCTACAAAGATAGCTTGCTCTTGCCCTCTATGAAAAAGTTGTATGTACTGCGGATTAACACTTGCAGGAAAGCCTGCACTAAGCAACTGCGGTTGTGTGATGCGATACAGCCCTTTCTGTGTAACAGGAATTTTGAAATACACTTGCGAAGGATTTATCCACTCATTACCATAGAGTTGAGCCAAAACAATATTTGCTTTACCTATCCCCAAAAGCAAAAACAAAATTATCACAAGGAGACGTTTGTTCATAGCAATCTTTTTCCTTTTATACACAAATCTACCAAAATGTAAGCAAAAAGTAAAGCATAAAATTTGTACCAAACGGTTCGAGAGTTAGCACTTGTGCAACCTCCTGCATCTAACCCTTCGCTGGTTGCAGTATTTGTCTGTCCATTTGTGCATAATGCGTTCATTGTAAGGTAATAGCATTTGCACAGCTGTCATTAGAAGGTTGTGCAAAAGTGTGAAATTCTTGACAAAATACCCCAATAAACAAGCAAAGTAAAAATTTCTTCATAAGCGTTAATTTTGTGCAAAAATAGTAAAAAAATAACATCGTACAAAAATGTACTAATGGTTTTGTTTTTTGAGATATATTCTTTCAAGAAAAGTAAAGTAACCCCCTTATAGAAAAATTCTACACGAGAATATTTTAAGTAGCGAAAATTTACAATACCTTTGCTTAATTAGTTATTTCTTAAGACTTATGAAAATCATAGCCATAGGAAAAAATTACGCCAACCACATTGCCGAAATGAAAAGCGAATTTGATAAGTTTTCAGGAGAGCCTATCGTATTTATGAAACCCGATACAGCTTTGCTGAAAAATAATGCACCTTTTTACTATCCCGATTTTAGCAAAGAGATACACCACGAAGTAGAAATCGTTGTAAAAATTGCAAAAGAAGGAAAATACATTGACGAAAAATTTGCTCACAAATATTATGATGAAATTGGCATAGGCATAGATTTTACGGCAAGAGATGTACAAGCCAAACTAAAAGCTCACAGCTATCCGTGGGAACTTGCTAAGGCGTTTAATGGTTCTGCCCCTGTTTCGGAATTTTTACCGAAGACCAAGTTTGCTGATGTGCAAAACATCAATTTTTATTTGGAAGTAAATGGCGAAAAACGTCAAGAAGGTAATACCTCAATGATGATTTTTAAGATTGATTACCTGATTTCGTTTATATCAAGGTTTTTCACGCTCAAAAAAGGAGATTTACTTTTTACAGGCACACCTGCGGGCGTGGGAGCAGTACAAATTGGCGACAGACTTTGTGCTTTTATAGAAGGTGAAAAAATGCTTGATTTTGAAATAAAATAAGGGCTTACACAAGCCCTTGGAGTAATTATAGTGGTTGAAGGATTAGCAATAGGCGTTGGCGTAGTCGGCAAACTGAATGTTGTATTTTTCAGCTTGTTTGCGTAGGTTGATAAGAGCATAACGCATTCTACCAAGAGCTGTATTGATGCTTACGTTCGTTTTTTCGGCAATTTCCTGAAAACTCATATCGGCAAAATGACGCATCATTAGCACTTCTTTTTGGGATTTGGGCAGGTTTTCAATCAACTTGCCAAGTTTTTCGTTGAGTTCTTCTCGGATTTTTAATTTTTCTGCCGACTCCTCCGAAAAATTAAGATTGTTGTTGATTTCTTTTCTATCTTCAAGTTCTACCCAATTCGTCTTTTTGGCTTTGCGAAAATAATCAATCGCCAAATTGTGAGCAATACGACAAGCCCAAGGTAAAAATTTCCCTTCTTCGTTGTAATTGCCTTGTTGCAAGTTACGTACAATTTTTACGAAAGTATCTTGCAATAAATCCTCAGCCAGATTGCGTTCTTTTACGATATTGAGAATTACAGAAAATATCTTGGCTTTATGTTGGTGCCATAGTTTGTTGAAAGCCTTTTCGTCGTTGTTGTTAGCGTACAGGGCTAACAAAATTCCGTCGTTCAATACAGGGTTTTTCATACAAGCAGTCAGTTAAGAGTCATATTTTTCATCAATTTGCCAAAGTATCTGTCAAAATCATTCCAAAAAATAAAATTTTTTATGCTAAATGTAAAAAACAGCCAAATAAAGGCAGGAAAGGCATTTTTTTTCTAAAAAGAAAATTTACTCAATCATACAATAAAACAAAAAGTGTCCGATTATGGACACTTTTTGTACGTTTTAGTACAAGAAACTAAAACTAAAAAGAGAGTATAGAATTTTTTGTCTGTTTTTTATATTTTCGTGCAATCCAAATCAATCACTTGCTTTATCCAACGCAAGCTACGCAAATACTCAATAGTAAGAGGACGTAGAGGCGAGTCTATTTCGTAGAAATGGCAGGCAAGGTCGTTTTTGCCTTTTCGCGAAACGTTCATAGTGGCGATATTGCACTCGTCGTGAGCTAACACGCTGGCAATAAAAGCTACCATTCCTTTTACATCTTCGGCAAGCACAATAAGCGTATAGGAGGCTGCGGCAATATCGGCTCTAAAACCATTGAAAGAAGCAATATTGATAAGCCCACCGCCACGGCTTTCGCCAATGAGTTCTATTTGTTTGTCGCCTGCGGTGAGTTCAAGTTTTACGGTGTTGGGGTGATAGAGAGAAGCATTGCCTACGGCTTTGAAGCTAAACTCTAAACCTTGTTCTTTGGCAAAGTCAAAAGAGTTTTTGATGCGAGTATCGTCGGTGGCAAAACCCAACAAGCCCGCAATGATAGCACGGTCACTACCGTGCCCTTCATAGGTTTGAGCAAAAGAATTATAGAAAGTAATTACTGCTTTTTGGGGAGTTTGCCTCAAAATTTTGTGAGCTACCAAACCGATACGCACTACGCCTGCCGTGTGCGAACTGGACGGACCTATCATAATCGGACCAATCATATCAAAAATGCTACTTCTTTCGCTCATTTTTATCAGAAATTGGATACAAGAAACAAGATGCAAGACGAAGATTGCTCATTTTCCTGCCTTCTGCATCAGAAGTTTATGTTAAAAAATTAAAGATAACCATTATTTTTTGCCTAAGATTTTTTTGTAACGTTCAGGATTTTGGAGAATTTTGATAGCCTCTTGTACTTCTTTATCGTTATCAAAACGAGCTTCTATTTGCCCTTTTTCAAAATAGTATCTGGCACAAATTTCTTCCTCTAAAAGTTCTTTAATTTCGTTTTTGAAGGTAATTAAATCAGCTTCTTTATTTTTTGAGATTTTATTTTTCAGGGCGTTCAAATCGTTTTGAATTTGGTCGTAGGTTTTATCTTTTTTAGCGGCTTCTACCAAGTTCTGATAGCTTTTTTCGGCTTCGGTGGTGTAGGCGTAGTCTTTGGTTTTTACCCAATTTACAAAAGCCTGATACTCTGCATCGGTGAGTTTGAACTCTTTGGCAGGTTTGATACTTGCATTTTTGAGAGCATATTCGTTGGCATACTCAAAAATTAAGTTTTTATTGACAAGACTTTGAGCTATGGGGCTGAGGTTTTCTTTTTCTACAACCACATCGGGTTCAAGTCCTGCACCATCGTACACTACTCTACCTGCTTTGGTTTTGAAGGCTCTACGCAAAGAATCAGGAATTTTTGAGGCTTTGCCTTCATCATCTTTGTGGCTATAATCTATCGCCTGAATGCACCTACCACTGGGAATGTAATATTTAGCCACCGTGATTTTCACTTGCGAATTGTACGAAAGCGGACGCGTACTTTGTACTAAACCTTTACCGAAGGTTCTTTGTCCGAGCAGAACACCTCTATCATAATCTTGTATTACGCCTGAAACGATTTCGGAAGCTGAGGCACTTCTGCCGTTGGCAAGCACTACCAAAGGAATTTCGGTATCTACGGCAGGGCGTAACGATTTGTAGGTTTTGTTCCATTCGGCAATTTTACCTTTGGTAAAAACAATGTCTAAGTCTTTGTTGAGAAAAAGATTACAGATATTAACAGCCTCGTGAAGCAAACCGCCAGGGTTTCCTCTCAAATCTAAGATAATACTTTTTGCTCCTTTGCTTTTCAAATCCTCTAATGCTTTTCTAATGCTTTCTGATGCTCCTTGTGTAAATTCTGTCAGTTGAATATAGCCTACCCCCTCGGCAACCAAATCGCTGAAAGGCACATTATTTACTTTGATACGTTCTCTTTTGATTTTGATTTTTTCGGTTTGAGTGGCTCCGTAACGTTTGACGACGAGTTCTACTTCGGTGCCGGGCTGTCCTTTGAGCAGTCGGCTGATGTCGTTTTGATTTTTGCCTTGTGTTTTTACTTCGTTGATTTGCAAGATTTCATCACCTATTTTCAAGCCACTTTTGCGGGCAGGTGAGTCTTCAAAAGGCATAATAATCAAAGTTTTGCCGTTGCGTGTGCCTACGGTAGCTCCTATGCCTCCGTACTCGCCGGTGGTCATAGTGCGGTAGTCTTCTATTTGGTCTTCTGAAATAAATACGGTGTAGGGGTCTAAGGATTTGAGCATTGCATCAATGCCTGTACGCATTATTTTGTTGGGATTTACCTCATCAACATAATAATTATTGACTTCTTTGTACATCGTAGCGAAGATGTCAATATTTTTTGCAATCTCAAACGAATTATCCTTAGGGTCTTTCTTGAAAGCAAATAAGACGAATACAAGCAAAGCAAACATCAAAAACGAATTGATGTATTTGCCAACAGAAGACTGAGATTTCATAGGCAAGAATTTAGTGTTTTATTGGGGTAACTCAAATATAACAAAAATATTGCAAAAAGTATTGCTGGTTCTTAGAAAATATACTACTTGGTAATCATCAATAGTGATGTAATAAATTTTTTTATCTCTGAATTCTCCCTTTTGTCATTTTAGTTTCGCCAAAATTGTTTCCGAGTGAAACGAAAAACAAAGATAAGGAAGTTTATACTCAATCAAAAGTGGTTTTATATTTTTCTGTGCGTTTCGGCAGTTCGGCAAGCTCACTGATCTCTCTGCTCAACGCACAGAAAAAACGATTTTTTGAAAATATTTTTCAAAAACCACTTTTTTTCAGGTATTTTTGAAGTTTTATTGTACTACCTTACTAAGGTGAAACTAATGTATAAAACGTGTTTCTCACCGACCAACTCCACGTTGGAGTGTGTTTCTTTCACCTTCCAACCCTCTTTTAGAGCGTCTTCCACATCTTTGAAGTCAATAGATGTGTTTTGTATAAGATTGACGGCTTTATTGATAACTTTCTTTTCCATAGAAACAAAAAATTTAAATTTGTGAAGCGTTATTTTGCTTAGAAAAACAAAGAAACTTTGAGAAAAGCAAAGGAAATCTTAAAGAATATAATGGCTCAAATCTCTATTTTTTACCAATGCTCCTAATCTTTCTTCTACTAACTCTTTGGTAATGAGAATTTTAGAATTTGCTCCAATTTTATCGGGAATATCAAACATAAAATCATTGAGCAAGGTACTCATTACGGTTTGTAGCCTTCTTGCCCCGATATTTTCTAATTCTGAATTTACATAAAAAGCTATTTCAGCAATTTTTTCAAGAGCATCTTCATTGAAGCTTAGTTCTACGCCTTCGGCTTGTAAAAGGGCTTGGTACTGCTTGGTAAGGGCATTTTTAGGTTCTTTGAGAATGTGAAAGAAATCATCTTTGGTAAGCGACTGCAACTCTACGCGAATCGGGAAACGCCCTTGTAGCTCGGGGATAAGGTCCGAAGGCTTAGAAACGTGAAAAGCTCCTGCCGCAATAAACAAAATGTGGTCTGTTTTTACTATTCCGTACTTAGTATTTACCGAACAGCCCTCCACGATAGGCAACAAATCTCTTTGCACGCCCTCACGACTTACATCGGGACCACCTCTTGAACCAGAGGAAGCGATTTTATCAATTTCATCTATAAAAATAATGCCTGCGTTTTCGGCTTTGCGTAAAGCCTCTTCTTTCACCTCGTCCATATCAATGAGTTTGGCGGCTTCTTCTTCTAAAAGAATTTTTTTAGCTTCGGCAATAGTAACTTTACGCTTTTTGGTTTTGGTAGGCATAAAGTTAGAGAGCATCTCTTGTATATTCATCATCGACATCTCGTCCATACCTGGTCCGAGTACGCCTACATTAGAAATAGTTTGTTTTACATCAATCTCAATTTTTCGGTGGTCAAGTTCGCCATTGCGGATTTTTTCTCTGAAACGTTCGCGAGTGCGTTCGTTAAGTTCTACGTCTTCGTTTTTTACATCAAATCCAATATTTTCTCCTACGGGTTTTTTTACAGCAGGTATTAAAGCATCAAGGATAATTTCTTCTACGGCTTCGGCGGCTTTTTGTTTGACTTCTTCTTGGCGTTGGGTGCGTACCATAGCAACGGCTTGTTCTACCAAATCTCTCACCATACTTTCTACATCTCTGCCTACGTAGCCTACTTCGGTAAATTTTGAGGCTTCCACTTTTACGAAAGGGGCATCGGCGAGTTTGGCGAGGCGACGAGCAATTTCGGTTTTACCTACGCCTGTTGCTCCTATCATCAGGATATTGTTTGGGATAATTTCGTTTTGAATTTCGGTAGGGGCGTTCATTCTACGCCAGCGGTTACGCAAAGCTATTGCTACATTTTTTTTGGCTTCTTTTTGCCCGATGATGTATTTGTCTAATTCTGCTACAATCTGCTGTGGGGTTAGGTCTTTTCTGTTCATTTCCGTATTTTGTTCTAAAAGATGTAGGTGCAAAAATAATTTATTTCAGGTGCTTTTGCAAAAAATGCCAGCAAACAATTCCCAAAGAAACCGAAACATTGAGCGAATGTTTTGTGCCAAATTGAGGAATTTCAAGGCTCAAATCTGATAAGGCAATCGCTTCGGGGCTGATACCAAACACCTCGTTTCCGAAGATAAAAGCATACTTTTTTCGTGTATCTATTTCAAAATTTTGTAGCAAGATGCTTGTATCTGTTTGCTCTACACTTACAATCACATAATTTTGTGATTTAAGTTTTTGTAAAATTTCGTTTACTTGTTCGTGATATTCCCAAACAACTGTTTCGGTTGCTCCGAGGGCTGTTTTGTGGATTTCTCGGTTTGGGGGCGTACCTGTAATGCCGCAGAGATAAATTTTTTCAGCCGCAAAGGCATCGGCAGTTCTAAAAGCCGAGCCAACATTGTGCAGGCTTCTGACATTGTCTAATACCAACACAAACGGATTTTTAGGACTTTTTCGGTATTCTTCTACGCTTAGCCTTTGTATCTCGGTGGTTTCTAATTTTCTCATTCAAAAAATTTAAAAAAAGCCTTCAAACGTAGGAAGGCTTTTGCAAATTGTAAGTTTCAGAACAAAAGTTTATCTACTCTACTAAAATGTTATACGAGGCGAGTAGTTCTTTGTATTGTTCGCTGTTTCGTCTGCGTAGTGACTCGTTTTTAGCAAGTTCTTGAATCTGCATAATACCTTCTAAGATTTGCTCGGGGCGTGGCGGACAGCCCGGTACATACACATCAACAGGAATGATACGGTCGATGCCTTGCAAAACGCTATATGTATCAAAAATACCCCCACTCGAGGCACAAGCCCCCACCGAAAGCACCCAACGAGGTTCTGCCATTTGTTGATAGACCTGTTTGAGGACAGGAGCCATTTTTTTGGCTATCGTTCCTGCTACTATCAGCATATCGGCTTGGCGAGGCGAAAAACTCGGACGCTCCGAACCAAAACGAGCTAAATCGTACGTAGATGCCATCGTAGACATAAACTCTATTCCACAACACGACGTAGCAAAAGGTAAAGGCCAAAGTGAATTGGCACGTGCCAAACCTATTACTTTATCAAAACTGGTTGCAAAGAAACCTTGCCCTTCGTAGCCTTCGGGTTTATCAACTATTTTTACCATAACACTTCATTTTTTCTCACAACAACTCTGTAAAAACTTTTGTTCAACATTTTATTCCCATTTTAACACATCGCGTTTGATAATGTAATAAAAACCGACCAAGAGCAATCCCATAAAAGTCAGCATTTCCCAGAAACCAAACCAACCTAACTCTAAGAAATTCACTGCCCAAGGGTATAGAAAAATAATTTCCACGTCAAAAAGCACAAAAAGAATAGCTATCAGAAAATATTTAATAGAAATAGGCGTACGAGCATCGCCTATTGACTCTACGCCGCACTCAAAAGGTATGTCTTTTCTTTTTCCTTTTCGCTTAGGTCCGAGTAAATGTGTGGCAATCATTGTAATCACTACGAAACCCGCCGCCAAAGCAAACTGAATGAAAATTGGTAAGTAATCCGAAGGAGTATAAACTTTATCCATGGTTGTAATATTTTTGCGTGAATATACAAACACTTTGCAAGCTAAACAAAGTTTTTTGTGTTTTGTTCATTACCAAACCTGTAAGAGTTTTATTTTTTCTTTCATTCTCTCGAAGGGCAAAAATTGTTGTTCTAAGGTTCGGGTAAAAGGCACAGGTGTGTCTAAACTGCCTTCACGCATTACGGGGGCGTCTAAACATTTGAATAGATTTTCTCCAATCCAAGCGGCAATTTCTGCTCCGATGCCTCCTGTGAGGGTGTCTTCGTGTACTACCAGCACTTTACCTGTTTTTTGTACCGATTTTGCCACGGCTTCTTTGTCCCAAGGCAGAAGGGTTCGCAGGTCAATCAAATCGGCAGAAATGTTGAGTTCTTCAAGAATTTGTTTTGCCCAATGTACGCATAAGCCATAGGTTACGATAGTCATCTCGTTGCCTTCGCTTACTAAATTTGCTTTTCCGATAGGGCAAGTATAATAATCGTCAGGAATTTCAGCAGAAATAGAACGATACAAAAATTTATGCTCAAAATACATCACAGGATTAGGGTCTTCGATAGCGGCATTGAGCAAACCTTTGGCATCGTAGGGGTTAGAAGGATAAACGATTTTCAGTCCTGGTGTATGGAAAAACCAAGCCTCGTTGGATTGCGAATGAAAAGGTCCTGCTGTGGTGTTTGCTCCTGTTGGCATACGGATTACTACATCGGCATTTGCCCCCCAGCGGTAATGTACTTTGGCAAGGTAATTTACAATTTGATTAAAAGCACAACTCACAAAATCGGCAAATTGCATTTCTACCATTGCTTTGTAACCTTTGAGCGAAAGCCCCATCGCCGCCCCCACGATTGCCGACTCGCAAAGTGGTGTGTTGCGAACTCTATCTTTTCCAAATTCTTGTACAAAACCTTCTGTAATTTTGAAAGCCCCACCATATTCGGCAATATCTTGTCCCATTAAAATTAGCTTAGGATATTTTTGCATCGATTGCCGTAAAGCATCGGAAATGGCATCGATGAAGCGTTTTTGTGAAACTTTGGTACTTTGTGGTAGTTGTACTTTTTGCTCAAAAGGTGCATACACGTCGTTGAGTTCTCTTTCAACACTTGCCTGCGGATAAGGTGCGGCGAAGGCAATTTCCAAATTTTCTTCTATTTCTTGCTTAAAGTGCCTGCGAATTTCGTGAATGATAGTTTCGGAAAGTATGCCTGCATCGAGCAAATATTTTTCAAAATTGCTTACGGGGTCTTTTTTTGCCCACACTTCAAAAAGTTCTTGCGGAACGTATTTTGTGCCAGAGGCTTCCTCGTGTCCTCGCATACGGAAAGTCATAGCCTCGATAAGCACAGGACGAGGATTTTCGCGTATTTCTCGGGCAAGATTTTTTACCAAATCATACACAGCCAAAATGTTGTTACCATCAACGCGATAGCCATCAATTCCGTAACCGATGGCTTTATCTACTAAGGCTTCGCACCTGTATTGCTCACTATTAGGCGTAGAAAGTCCGTAGCCGTTGTTTTCTATCAGAAAAATCACGGGCAAGTCCCACACTGCAGCCACGTTGATAGCTTCGTGAAACTCGCCTTCGCTGGTAGCTCCATCGCCACAATACGCCAAAGTTACTTTCTTTTCTCCCGACAATTTGTGGGCTAAGGCTACCCCATCGGCAACGGACATTTGCGGACCAAGGTGCGAAATCATACCTACGATATGATGTTCTAATGCCCCAAAATGAAAAGACCTATCCCTACCTTTTGTGTAGCCTATTTCTTTGCCCTGCCATTGAGCAAAAAGGCGGTGCAAAGGCATATTTCGGCTTGTGAAAACACCCAAATTTCTATGTAATGGGAAAATAAATTCATCTTCATCGAGAGCTAACGTAGAACCTACGGCAATTGCCTCTTGCCCAATGCCTGAAAACCACTTGCTTATTTTGCCCTGCCGCAGTAGAATAAGCATTTTTTCCTCAATCATACGTGGTTTGAGCAGTGCTTTGTAGAGCTTTACAAGTTCATCAGGCTGTAAATGGTATCTGCTGTAATCAATATTGGAAGAAGATGCAAACGAGTTCATAAATTTATGCGTGAGAATTTTCTTTTCTTAATTTGCTATTTTTGTAGCCATAATTGAAATAAATCAGCAAGCCGATAGCCAGCCATACCAAAAAGCCTATCCAGTTGCTTATGCCAATTCCGGACATCAGATAAAAATTCACTATCAGTCCGAGTACGGGGATAAGCGAAAGATTTTTCCTGAACGAAAGCCAGGTCATCAGCACGCAAACTATTACAAAAAACCACATAGGCAAGCGTTGGAAAAATAATTGTAAAGCATTGGTTTCTTTGGCGGTAGCAATTTCATCTTTGAGTTTGGCAACTGCAATTTTTAGCTCTTCGGTAGGATTTTTTTCTAAATCGGCTTCTTGGGTTTTCAGGTTAGCTTCTAATTTTTCAATAAAATTCTGATTGCTGAACGTGAAAAAATCTTTTACCTCCTTGCTATTGAAAACAAGAGCAAGTACCAAAACAAGTACAAAAAGAGCAGGTATAATCCATTTGGCGTTAAAATAAGGTACTTTGAAACGAGCCGCTGCGATTTGGCGTTTGCCTGCTTCGGTATTTTGCAAAATCAGTACGCCCCCACACACAAGCACAAAGGCAAAGAGTGTCCCGATGCTGGTGAGGTCTAAAACAAAAGTGCTATCAATGAAAGGTGCAGGCAAGGCAACAAACAAACCCGCTACGATAGTTGAAAACGAAGGCGTTTTGAATTTGGGGTGAATCTTAGCAAAGACTTTTGGCAGAAGTCCATCACGGCTGATAGTCATCCAGATACGCGGTTGCCCAAGTTGGAACACAAGCAATACGCTTGTCATAGCAAAAATGGCACTTGCCGCTACGATACCCGAAAGGAAATCCATTCGGATAAATTTGAACATATCTGCCAGTGGATCATCGGATTTGAGTTGGGTATAGTTCATTACGCCTGTGAGTGTAAGCGTTACGGCAACATACAAAGCAGTCGAAACAATTACCGAAAGTATCATTGCCTTTGGCAAATCTTTTTGGGGATTTTTACACTCCTCGGCAGTAGTGGAAACGGCATCAAAGCCTATGTACGAAAAGAAAATAGCGGCAATACCTTGCAAAACGCCCCTGATGCCATTAGGAGCAAAAGGAGACCAGTTGGCAGGATTGATATAAAATGCTCCTACGGCTATCACGGTAAGAATGATTAGAATCTTTACTGCCACCAAAAAATTGCTTACATTCTTTGATTCTTTTATGCCAATATAAGCCAAAAAAGATACAAAAAAGACACTCAAAAAGGCAGGTACATCGGCAATAATTTTTACGCCTGCTATTTCAGGGGCATTTTTCCAAGCCAAATAACCTTCTTTAATGGAAGAAGGTAGTTTTTCAAAAGGCACGCCCGTAGCCAATATTTTTGAACCTTCTTCAAAGGCTTCTTTTGCTCCTGTGTAATTGGTGGAAAGATAAGGCGGAAACTCAATCCCAAAACCGCTCAAAAAACCTGTAAAATAGCCCGACCAAGAAATAGCTACTACGATATTGCCTACGGAATATTCTAAAATCAAAGCCCAACCGATAATCCAAGCCACCAATTCACCGAAGGTAGCGTAAGAATACGTATAAGCACTTCCACTGACAGGAATGATAGAAGCAAATTGTGCGTAACAAAGAGCCGAAAAAATACAAGCTATCGCTACAAAAATAAACAACAACGATACGGCAGCACCACCATTGTACGATGCCTCACCTATGGTAGCGAAAATGCCTGCACCTATGATGGCGGCTATTCCCAGCGAGGTCAAATCCCAAAGTCTCAAAGATTTCGCTAAACTATTGCTATGCTCACTCTCAGAAAAGCCCTGCGAGGCATCAGCTAAAATGCTGTCAATGCTTTTTTTACGAAAAAGTTGTTTCACAATGGCAAGATTTTGGCTGTAATAATTTGCGAAAAATAATTATTTTGCTATTTCTTGCCAAAGTTTTCAAAAAAAATTTGCAATACCCACCTTAGATAAACTTTACAATCTTCCTGCTTGAAGGTTCTTTTTGAGATAAAAGCATTTAGAAGCTAACGCAAAGATGTTTGAGGAGATACAAAATATCTTTTCTTACTGACTATTTTTATCAATAAATACGAAAGTGCTGAATGTCTTTGCAACAAAACCATAATTTTGCTTTTTGAAAAAATCATAAACCCGAGAGTTTTCTAATAAATCTTTATCTCTATTATACTCTTCTATCAGTACAACCTCGGGGCGATACTTATGCCAGTCGTTACTTAACAAGACCTCCCACTCAAAGCCCTCAACATCAACACTCATAAAATCTATTTTCTGACCTTCGGGGAGTAGTTTATCAAGAATTGATTTGAGTGGCTGTGTGGGTATCTCCTTCACACCAATAAACTTCGCCTTATCTTTTTCTAGTCTATCTCTATATACATTTTCCGAAAAAGTATTTATCGCTGCCTCTTCAAACATATAGTATTTCAATGTGCCTTCTTTTTGAGCAATCCCGATATTAATGTTTATATCCCTTTTTCTGAATTTCTCAAATTTTTTAATACTTAGAGGGTTCGCATCAATATTGATTCCTCTCCAACCTTTTTTGTAGAACAAGTACGTGTTTGAATATGTTTTAGGGTGATATGCACCAATATCTATGTAAAATCCATTTTTTTTCTTGAAGAATAGCTTGTTAAGGATTAAATCTTCACCCTCAAAGCTATAACAACTTTGTTTTATTTCAATATAATCTTGATAAAAATTAAATAAAGGCTTGTAAAGAAAGGCAGGCAAGCTTTTTTTTAAAAATCCCATATAATTTTAAGTAGTTGTACTTTTTTATTCGTTCTTAGGAGATAATTGTTTAACCAATAGTAGTCTGTTTGTACCCGCAGATTTCGCTGATTTTCGCAGATGTATGATTTTGCAAGATATTTATACTCAAAATAACTTGGTTTTGTTTTTCTTGTGCGTTGAGCGGAGCTGAAATGCACAAGAAAAATAGGTTTTTTTAAGAAATTTTTGAAAAACCACTTTTGTTCAGGTATAATAGGTAGTTCAACATCAGTAGTTTAGACAAAATTTTCAATTTTTTTAAAGAAACATAAATATCCGTTTAGTTTTGTGGAGCTACTTATTCATCATCAACTAATACGTGCTGATGGATACGCAAGGTGTGAGACTCAAGATAGTAAAAGTCGTGCATACTAAGTACGTGAACTATAAGGTTCTCAATGGAAATAGGACTTCCAAGAGGAACTTGTGTGATATTTGTGTCTTTTATTTGACGTCCATCAACCAATATAACCAAACCCTAGCCTACTACTTCCATAGAATTATTTTCCTTGATTACCAAGCCAGTGTCTTCGCCCAGTCCTATTCCCAAAACTTTCGGATTGGTAGCTACGGTCTGAAAAAGCCTACCTATTCTACCTCTTTGGACAAAATGCGTGTCGATGACTACATCATTTATCAAGCCTAAGCCGCTTGTAACTTTGACTTCTCCTTTAAGCAAAGCCTCGCTACTGCTACCTTGGTATATCATATTGTCGGAGGCGGCAGCGGCACCAGCCGAGGTACCTGCTATGACGAAGTGTTCGTTTTGGTATTTTTTGAGAAGCAGGTCGTGAAATTTAGTGCCTCCAAGTATTGAAGTAAGTCGGAGTTGGTCGCCCCCTGTGAACATTACAACGTTCGTTTTTTGCAGTCTTTCCAAGTAGCTTTCGTCATTGGCTTGCTCTCGTTTGTCTATATCTAGTGCATTCACATTATTTGCTCCCAAGTATTTAAAAGCCCTGATGTACTCTGCTCCTACTTTTTTAGGAATTTTTGAGGCAGTTGTAATAACTTCTATCTGCGAATTTTGTTGATACAAGGATTCTTTGATTATGCGATTCAGAATTCCTTTTTCAAAGAAATTGAGATTTTTCTCAATATCAGCCTCGAAATTTTGTTCGGTGAAACTCCCCTTATCTACCGCCCCCCCAATAACGATGAGAATTCCTTTCGGTTTCATTGAAATACACTTTTAAACGTGCAAACCTAAGAAAGAGAAGTGCAAGAAACAAAAGAACAAACTAAATTTGTACAAGAAACAGCAACATTTATAAGTTCTTATAATGATTTTCGTCTGATTATCAGGGCTTTACAGGTATAATTTGTTTGGCATAAATCCAAATTATTCCATTGAAGCCAAGCCAAAGCGGCTAATGCTCTATATTCAGAGAGTTACGAAAAATTAAAGTTGCTGTGTTTTTGTTTTTTCATTTATCTTTTTTCAAATAGAAAAAATTAACACTCTCAAAATGTGGAGAGTGTTAGGCATAGATTTATCTTTTATCAATAGGCACGTAGTCTCTTTCTTTTTCACCCACATATATTTGACGGGGTCTGCCGATAGGTTCTGCGTTCTGACGCATCTCGAGCCATTGAGCAATCCAACCGGGCAGGCGTCCTAAGGCAAACATTACCGTGAACATATTGATAGGAATGCCCAGAGCCTTGTAAATTATACCTGAGTAAAAATCTACGTTTGGATAGAGTTTTCTATCGATGAAGTATTGGTCGCTGAGAGCGGCTTGCTCCAATTCCATCGCTATATCTAAGAGTGGGTCATTGACGTTAAGGGCTTTGAGTACATCTTCGGCGGCTTTTTTGATAATTTTGGCACGTGGGTCAAAGTTTTTGTAAACTCTATGCCCAAAGCCCATGAGGCGGAAGCCACTGTTTTTATCTTTGGCTTTTTCTACGAAAGATTTTACGTTCCCTCCTGCGGCGTGAATTTCTTGCAACATTTCTATTACTTCTTGGTTTGCTCCGCCGTGGAGTGGTCCCCAGAGGGCATCAATACCTGCAGCGATAGAAGAGTACAGACCTGCGTGTGAAGAACCTACCAAGCGAACCGTAGAAGTAGAACAATTCTGCTCGTGGTCGGCGTGTAAGATAAGCAGTTTGTCTAAGGCTTTCGCTACTATGGGATTTACCTCGTAAGGCTCAACAGGCAAACTAAACATCATGTGCAAGAAGTTGGAGCAATAGTCTAAGCTATTTTTAGGATAGTTGAGGGGGTGTCCTTGCGAATTTTTGTAAGACCAAGCCGCAATAGTAGGCAGTTTAGCAATAATACGAATAATCGTAAGGTCAAGATATTCTTTATCTCTGATGTCCATACCTACGGCTCTTGGGTAGAATGCCGAAAGCGAAGTAACTAAAGCCGAAAGCACTCCCATTGGGTGAGCATTAGCAGGGAAGCCATCAAAAATTTTACGCATATCTTCATTGACCATCGTATGCGTTCTGACTTCGTAGACGAATTTGTCTAATTCTGTTTTGTTAGGAAGTTCGCCATAAATGAGTAGGTACGCAACTTCCAGAAAAGTTGAGTGTTCAGCTAATTGTTCTATCGGGTAGCCTCTGTATCGAAGAATGCCATTTTCTCCGTCTAAAAAAGTGATGGCACTTTTGGTAGCTCCCGTATTTTTATAGCCACTGTCTAAGGTAATAAAGCCTGTTTCATCACGCAATTTGCTAATGTCAATGGCTTTTTCACCTTCTGTACCTCTTACGATAGGCAGTTGATAGACCTTGCCTTCGGCGTGTAATTCTGCGTATTCTTTAATTTCAGACATAAAAATTTTAGGTTAAAGGATAATACAATGAACTAATTAGTATCATAACTCGCCAAAGCAATCTTACCAAATAAAATTGATTTTGGCAAAAAATGTTTAAAGATTTTCTTATTTTTGTCAAAATACTAAGATGGAAAGCAAATATTTACAAGTATCAATAAAAATATGGGGGGTACAAAAGATAGTCTATAACAAGTAATGCTGAAAAAAAATGATGGAACACTAATAGACAACACGGATTTTATGCCTGAAAAAAGTGATTTTTGAAAAAAGTCTTCAAAAAATCAGTTTTTCTGTATGTTGAGCGTAGAGGATTACAGACAGGCACAGAATCGCTTCTCTTGAAGTGCAACAAAGAAGCAAAAAAGCTTGCTTCTTTGTTACCTCTCTAAATCACCTCAACTTTTACGATATTTTCAAAAACTATTCTATCGTACTCATCGGTAGTTACCAAAACGATGCTATCCTTTTGCACTTTTCCTGCTAAAATTTCTTTGCTTAGCTCGTTGAGTATGCGTTTTTGAATAGCTCGTTTGAGTGGTCTGGCTCCAAACTGAACATCAAAACCTACATCAGCAAGAACCTCTTTTACTTTTTGCTCAAACTCAATCTCAACGCCATTTTCTTTGAGCATTTTCCGTACATTCTCCAACTGAATATCCACGATGCGGATAATATCTTTTTTGCTCAAAGGTCTGAACATCACAATTTCATCAATTCGGTTCAAGAACTCGGGGCGAATTTGTTTTTTGAGCAAACCGATAACTTCTTCTTTGGTGTCTTCGAGTACATCAAATTCGTTTTCTTCGGTAATGTTCGCAAAATTTTCTTGAATAATATGCGAACCCATATTGGAGGTCATTATGATGATAGTGTTTTTGAAGTTGGCGGTTCTACCTTTGTTGTCGGTAAGTCTACCGTCATCAAGCACTTGCAACAAGATGTTGAAAACATCGGGGTGTGCTTTCTCGATTTCGTCGAGCAGAATTACGCTATAAGGCTTGCGGCGTACGGCTTCGGTAAGTTGTCCGCCTTCGTCGTAACCTACATAGCCAGGAGGAGCACCGATTAAACGGCTAACGGCGTGGCGTTCTTGGTACTCACTCATATCTATTCGTACCATATTGTTTTCATCGTTGAATAGATACTCGGCAAGGGTTTTGGCGAGTTCGGTTTTACCTACGCCTGTTGTACCTAAGAACAAGAACGAACCGATAGGTCGTTTGGGGTCGTGCAAGCCAGCACGGCTTCGCCTTACGGCATCGGCAACTACCTGAATGGCTTGGGCTTGTCCTGCTACACGTTTAGAAAGTTCTTTTTCCAAGTGCAAAAGTTTTTCGCGTTCGGATTGTAGCATTTTTTGCACGGGAATACCAGTCCATTTCGCAACTACTTCGGCTATGTTTTCGGCAGTAACTTCTTCTTTGAGCATTGAGTTTTCGCCCTGAATAGCTTTGAGTTGCTCTTGATAAGTTTTGAGCATTTTCTCACTTTCCAAGATTTTGCCATAACGCAATTCAGCCACTCTGCCATAATCGCCACTGCGTTCGGCTTGTTCGGCTTCAATTTTGTACTGCTCGATTTTTTCTTTTTCAGCTCTGATTTTATCTACAATATCTTTTTCGCTTTTCCATTTAGCGAGCAAGCTATCGCGTTTTTCCGAAAGGTCTGCAATTTCTTTGGAGAGGATATTTTCTTTCTCAACATCTTTTTCTCTACGAATAGCCTCACGCTCAATTTCGAGTTGCATAATACGGCGGTTGATTTCGTCTAACTCTTCGGGCATAGAGTCAATTTCCAAACGAAGTTTGGCGGCGGCTTCGTCCATCAAGTCGATGGCTTTATCGGGCAAGAACCTATCGGAAATGTAGCGATGCGAAAGTTCTACGGCTGCGATAATTGCATCATCTTTGATGCGAACACCATGATGCAACTCGTATCTTTCTTTAATGCCTCGCAAAATAGAAATTGCATCTTGGGGGCTGGGTTCATCAACCATTACGGCTTGGAAACGGCGTTCTAAGGCTTTATCTTTTTCAATGTATTTTTGGTATTCGTTGAGTGTAGTAGCACCGATGGCGTGCAGTTCGCCACGAGCCAAAGCTGGTTTGAGTAGGTTTGCGGCGTCCATTGCCGAATCACCACCTGCTCCTGCTCCGATAAGCGTATGAATTTCGTCGATGAACAAAATAATTTCCCCTTCTGAGTCAGTAACTTCTTTAATGACCGATTTCAAACGCTCCTCAAACTCGCCTTTGTATTTAGCACCTGCCACCAAAAGTCCCATATCTAAGGCTACGATAGTTTTAGATTTGAGATTTTCGGGAACATCTCCATTTACGATACGTTGAGCCAAACCTTCTACGATAGCTGTTTTACCAACGCCTGGCTCACCGAGCAAAATGGGGTTGTTTTTGGTACGGCGAGAAAGGATTTGCAGCACGCGTCTGATTTCCTCGTCGCGTCCTATTACGGGGTCAATTTTGCCTTGACGAGCTAAGTTGTTGAGATTTTTGGAATAACGTTCCAAAGAGCGATACTTGGCTTCGGCGTTTTGGTCGGTTACGCGGCTGTTGCCTCGTAGCTCTTTAATAGCTTGAATGAGAGCCTTTTCGGCAAAGCCTGCATCTTTAAGGATTTGAGCGGCTTTGTCTTTGCCCGACAATACACCCAAAAGAATATGCTCAATGGCTACAAATTCATCTTTAAACTCTGCTAAATAGCGTTCGGCTTTTTGAAGTGCCGCCGCGGCGCCGTTTGAAAGATAAGGACTCTCGCCCGAAGACTTCGGATAAGTAAGCAAGAGTTCATCAACTTTATTTTTTACGAAATTTTTGTTCGCTCCAAGTTTATTGAACAAAAAATTGATAGTATTTTCGTCTGTCTCCAAAAGAGCTTTGAGCAAATGTCCTGTCTCGATGATAGGCTGTTGATTTCCCAAGGCTATCTGACTTGCCTGCTGAATAAGTTCCTGACTTTTAATGGTATAACGATTGAAGTTCATAAGTTTTATGTTTTTTCGTTTTCTTAATCAATAGTCAAAAAGTTAGCCAATACGATTTTTAAGACAAAATGACACTTTTTTCAGTAAAAAATCATTTTTTCAAGAAAAAATGTCTGAAAATCAGAGCAATTCTGCTATTTTGGCTAAAATTTTTTCTGTTCCGCCTGTGTGTTCTTGCACGTAATTTTGAGTGATACGTTTTTTCTCGAACCTTAGCTCATTGTTTTCATACAATTTGATAAAAATTTCAAACAATTCTTGGGCATCTTTTATGGCGAAAGCTCCTTGTTTTTGGATAAGTTCTTGGGCTTCGCGAAATTTTTGATAGGCTTTATTGCCAAAAAAAATGGGCATTCCGAAGGTAGCTGGTTCTAAGATGTTGTGCAAACCTTGTTTGAAGCCTCCTCCCACCCACGCAAAATCGCCATAGCGATACAAAGCCGCAAGATGACCGATAGTATCAACTATCAACACATCAAAACTTTCAGGATTTACGGTTTCGTGCATTTGGCTGAATAACAAACTCTTTTTAAACGCCTTTTGAATGGTGTTTAAAAAATGTTTGTCTATTTCGTGAGGGGCAATGATGAGTTTGAGCGGTTTGGTAAATTTTTGTAAAAAATTTTCTATCACTTGCCAATCTTCTTGCCAAGCACTGCCTACAATAAGCAATGGGGTATCGTTTTTAAATTGCCTGACTTTCTCTATTTCCTTAGTCTGCTGGGCAATTTGCCAAACTCTATCAAAACGGGTGTCGTTTGCCTTGCCACAATGCTTGATGCCAATATTTTGCAAAAGCATCAGAGAGTTTTCATCTTGCACGAAAATATGTCTGAAAAATTGAAGCATTTTTCTATGCAAATGCAAAGATTTTCTGAAAAAAAGTTGCTTTTCGTTGAAAACAGCTGAAAAAAGAACAACGGGAATATTTTTTTGCTTTGCTTGATGCAAGTAATGATACCAAAACTCGTATTTTGTCCAAAACACGATAGTAGGATTTAGAATTTTTAAAAATTTTTCGGCGTTTTTGGGGCTATCTTCGGGCAGATAGCAGATAAAATCGGCTTGAGAGTAGTTTTTACGTACTTCGTAGCCTGAGGGCGAATAAAAAGTAAGCACAATTTGAAAATGAGGATACGTTTCTCTGAATTTTTCTAAGACGGGGCGGGCTTGCTCAAACTCCCCAAGCGAAGCACAATGAAACCAAGCGATTAGGGTTGTGTTTTGTGAAATTTTTTTTTGTAAAAAATCAAAAATATGTTTTCTACCGTTTTGCCACAGGCGGGCTTTTTTGTTCCATAGAGCGGCGATGCGAATAGTCAGATGATATGATTTTACAAATAAGTTGTAAAAGAAAAGTTCGAGCATAAAAAAATTGCAAAGGGTGTTTCCTTTGCAATTTTGGTATTTTTTTGCTTTTGTACAAAGATTAAGGGAAAATACCGAGCATTTGATAACTTAGGGCAATTTTGCGAATGGCAATGTAGAAAGCGGCTGTACGCAAATCCCCAAGTTCTGGTTTATTTACAAGAGCCTGACGGATTTCGCGATAAGCACCAATCATCGTATCTTCAAGTCCTGAGCGAACGATGTCTTCCTCGTCAGAACCTTGTGTGATAGCAGCTCTTTCTTCGTAGCTCAATGTTCTGCCTGTAAGGGCTTCTACGGTGCTGACGATTCGGTTGTAACTTTTTTCTTCGGCACGTTTGCCCATTCTACCGAAGCGAACATTAGAAAGATTTTTGAGCCATTCAAAGTAAGATACCGTAACGCCCCCTGCGTTTAGGTACAAATCAGGGATGATAACAACTCCTTTTTTGAGCAAGATTTCTTCGGCTTGCATCGTAACGGGTCCGTTAGCGGCTTCGGCAATGACTTTGGCTTTGATGCGGTCGGCATTTTCTTCGGTAATCTGATTTTCTAAGGCGGCAGGTATGAGTACATCACACTCCATTTCAAGCATACTCAAAGAGTTTGAGATGTTGGTAGCTCCGGGGAAATTCAGAATTGATTTTGTAGCTTGGCGATGTTTGAAAACAGCCTCTACATCTAATCCATTGGGGTTATAGATACCCCCTTCGTACTCGGCGATGCCGATAATTTTTGCTCCTTCTTGATACAAGAACTTAGCGGAGTGATAGCCAACGTTCCCAAACCCTTGAATGATGATGGTTTTATCTTTCAATCCAGCCGAAAGACCAATTTTTTTAGTATCTTCTTCAAAATTGAAAAATTCTCGCAAGCCAAAAAACACGCCTAAACCAGTGGCTTCGGTACGCCCTCTGATGCCTCCAATGCCAATAGGTTTGCCTGTTACACAACCTTGTGCATCGGTATCTCCGAATTTGAAGGTCATATAGGTATCGGCAATCCAGCCCATTTCGCGTCCGCTTGTGCCGTAGTCGGGAGCGGGTACATCAACGGCAGGTCCGATAAGGTTTTTCTTAATGAGTTCCGTAGCAAAACGGCGGGTAACTTTTTCCAAGACCTTTTCTGATAACTTTCTGGGGTCTATCTTTACGCCCCCTTTTGCTCCGCCAAAAGGTACATTTACTATGGCACATTTGAAAGTCATCAGTGTAGCTAAGGCTTTTACTTCGTCCTCCGACACATAGGGGCTGTAACGAATCCCTCCTTTCGTAGGCAACTTGTGCATACTATGCTGTACCCTGATGCCTTCAATATTGTGGATTTCTCCGTCAATTTCTACTGGAAAAGTAACTTTATAGACGCTGTTGCAATGTCTGATTCTTTCTAAAAGTCCCTTGGGTAAGCCTGTATGCTTGGCGGCTTTGTCGTAATAATACATCACGGTGTCGAGGAATTTCTTACCTTCCTCCAAATGATTAGCCATAGTATTTGTGGGTTTGAAACTTGAAAAAATTTAACTATACTCAAAAATAAGTGGTTTTACACTTTTTTGTACGTTTCGGCTACGCTCAACGTACAGAAAAGCAAGCTTTCTCAAAACTTTTTACAAAAACCACTTTTGAATGAGTATAAAAATCCGCCACAAATATCCAAAAACTTCTCAGAAAAGTCATAATTTTTCTAAAAAAAATTTTATATCTTGCTAATGTATAAAAAGGTAAAACCGAAAACAAAAAAGTACGTACCTACACGCTTCGGCTCAGTTCGGCTACTTGTGCTTAGCTTACCGACGTATGCTTACTGAACACGCTTAACGCACAGAAAAGAATAAAATCACTTTTTTTGAGTATAAAAAAATATGAAATTTAGTTGATGAAGTAATTGAAACTAATCATAAATCTCCTACCAAAGTCAGGAATTTGGTTGGGCTTATAGAAAATAGCACTGTTCCAACCTTGTGCATCTGCATTGAGTACATTCCAAACAGGTGAATTGAGTAGATTATTTATTTTCAATTCCATAAATACACCTCTCACCCCAATCAAAGGATAAAAATCCTGACGAAGGTACAAGTTGAAATAAAGACTTGCTGGCACATAATGTTTGGTAAAATTGTTAGGATTGAGATTAGGATTTTCAATTACTTGATTTCCCTGTACGATAATAGCTTCGGGGCGAAGGTCGCCTACGTTGTTGTTGGCAGGAGCAAGTGTAAGTATTCTACCATTGAAGTAGCTTTCTATACCTACGGTTATTCCTTTTTTGAACACGTGGCTTCCTCCACCTTTTATCATCATAGTAGGTGAATCGAGAGGCATCAGCATATTAGGTAGTGGGTCGTAGATAGGGGCAATGCCACCTGAACCAACTATTCCGAGTACTCCTGTTCCTTCGCGAGGATTTTTATAGTCTCTCATAAAGGCAAAAGCATCAGAGGGGCGGCGTATACATAATAGCTAACAGCCCCCCATATATCCCATTTTTCAATACGATGGTTGGCTGTAATACTTGTTCCAATATTACTCCAAGCACTTCCCGCATTGAAAGATTGTAAGGCGGGATTGAACTGATACAAGCGGTTATTTTGCAAATAAAAGGCGTTGAACGATATACTGCTTTTTTTCTTATTGAAACTATGCAACAAAATAAGCTCGTAGTTATCGGTAATTTCTGACCTCGGATTGAGTTCTAAGGGCAATCGGATAACTTCTTGTGGTGGCACTGCCCTAAATGCACGAGCATAAATGGCTCTTATGTTGGTATTTTCAGAAAAACGATAATTTACTACGGCTCTTGGTGTAAAGTTTTGGTCTATTTTATTTTGGCTTCTGATAGGCGTGTATTCGCCAGTTGTACTATTAAAGGTATAAACTACCTGATTGCCAAAGTTACGATAAGCATCTCTGATAAACTGATAATCGTAACGCAAACCTGCGGTAATAGTGAGCTTTGGAATAGGTGTATAAATCACCTGAGACCACAAACCATAATACCAGCCGTTATCAGAGATACCTCCCGAAGGTCTGTAAAATAGGAACTTGTTATTACGAGCCGAAATCCATTGAATATTTTTGTAGTCGGCAAGTTCGTAGTTGCCCCCTAAGGAGATGTTGAATTTATCGTTTTTGAGAGGTGTCATCTGAAATTCTGCCCCCCACGATTTAGTAATACCTGCATAGTTGATACGAAGCCCTCCACCATTATAGGCTAAGGTGCTATCATTTAGCAAAGAGGCATCAATTAAAGTGTTGTAGCGAACAAAATTACCATCAATGAGTAAAAAGCGATTGGCATTTCCCCCCGAAAATGGGTTAAGGATAGTATTAAGAGCATTAGTAGCAAGGGTTTGGTTATTTACGGGATTGCGGTCGGTAAGGCTAAAATCTTGCATCTCGCGGTTCGTGCTTAGATTATAGCTTACTCGTGCCGTAATACCCCATTTAGTAATAGGTTTGAGTTCTACGTAGGCGGCACCGTGGCTCCACTGGCGGTCGTTATCGGGGTGGTTGAAAGTTACGTTATCTTTTGGCTGTACCCACGAAACAGCACGGCTGTGCATAAATGCCCCTGCGGCAAAGTATTGACGATTATAGCGTACATCAAAATTTGGTACATCATACCCCCCACGGAAACTACCATCGTTGGGAACTTCCCAATAAATTTGGTTACGATAGATAATATCGGCAATGCCTGCTCCTTTGGGTGTAAAGCTACTTTGCCAAGGGCGAGGGGTATTGCCTGTTTTGGTGTTGTATTCTAATCCTCCCGAAAAGCGATAAAGTGTAACCGAAACGTTAGATTTTTCGGTAAGTCCGAGAATAAATCCTGCTGAAAATCTTTGCATGAGTGAATTTCTGCCTAATTCTTCAAAAACAGATGAAAGAAAAATGTTTTTACTTTCACCTGATAAAAAGTTTGGCTCGGCGTTGCGTGTAATAATATTGACAACTCCCTGTACCGCAACGCTTCCATACAAAGCACCACCAGGTCCTCTCAAAATCTCGACACGTTCTACGTTATTGAGGTCACCAATTACATCGGCATAGAAATCGCCAAAGTGGAATCGTTCATTGATACGATGTCCGTTTACCAAAAAAAGTACATTTCGGCGGGTGTTGTTAGTAAAAAATCCACGGAAGTCCGTATCGTAGTTATTGCCTGTATAGTGTGTATACACTTCGGGAACACGAGCCAAGAGTTCGGCTAAATTTCGGTAGCCGTAGCGTTCTATTTCTTCGCGTGTAACTACGGTGATGCTGGCAGGAGCGTCGCTTAGATTTTCTTTCAAGCGTGAAGCCGTTACCACCTGAATTTCACGCTCTTCGTCTTTTTTGAGTTTAAGCACTTCTTCTACCGAAGAACTAAACAACTTGATACGGCTGCTATCTTGTGCCACAAGAATAGCAGGTATGAATAAAAAAATGATTAGTGTTCTCATAAAATATAAGTTTGAAGTTAGCATCAAGATTTTTTTAGTTTTAAAGATATATGATTATCTACAAACTTCGTGATAGTAGCTACTACAAATATTCAAAAAATTTCTTAGAAAAATCATAGTTTTTTTTTTAAAAAAAATTCATGCTTCATCAAAGCGGCTATTCAATTTATCATAAATTTCAGAAAAATCAAGCATTGAAGCAAAATATCATTTCTTGTGCTACAACTTGCCAGCTTTTTGTGTAATATTGCAAAAATCAATTATATGTTTCTCAATCCTTAAACACAATGAATTTCAAAGACGTTCTTCCTAAGATTTTACCTCATTTGCTTGCTCTATTGGTTTTCATAGTCCTTTCTTTTGCGTATATGTCGCCTGTGATGAAGGGGCAAACGCTCAAACAGCACGACGTAGTGCAACACATCGGGGCTTCTCATCAAGCAATAGAAGATAAAAAACAGACAGGACAACACCCATTCTGGAATCCCTATATGTTTTCGGGAATGCCCAACTATATGATTTTTATGGAGTATCCGAGCAGTATCGCTACGCATATTGGGCGTATTTTGGTGTATAGCTTGCCTGAACCTGCAAATTTATTGTTTCTCTATATGTTGGGTGCTTACGTTGGCTTGTGTTTGATGGGTTTCAACCCTTGGATTTCGGCTTTGGGAGCAATTTGCTATGCTTTTACCTCTTACAACATTATCAATATCGGTGCGGGGCATATTTCTAAATGTATTTCGGTAGCTACTGCTCCTATGGTGCTTGGGGCAGTGGTGTATGTGTATCAGGGGCATTTGCTTGTAGGAGGTTTGTTACTCACTTTCTTTTCGGCTATTCATCAGTACGCTAACTTTATACAAATGAGTTATTATTTGTTTTTGAGCCTCATATTTTTGGTAATCACTCAGTTTGTAGTGGCTTTGAAACAAAAACAGGTAAAAAACTTTTTATTTGCTTCTTTAGTCTGTTTGGGGGCGGGTATGTTAAGCATCAGCAACCACACCAGCCGTTATTTGGTCATCAACGAATACACCAAAGAAACAACCAGAGGTAAAAGCGAATTAGTAGATAACTCTAAAAATAAAAAAGGTGGCTTAGACAAAGAGTATGCATTTAATTGGAGTTACGGAATAGCAGAAACCCTAAATTTGCTTGTAGCCGATGCCTTCGGGGGCAGTTCGTTTGAAGCTCCGAAAGAAGATAGCAAAATAATGCAAGCTATCAGCGAGGAAAGTGAAAAAATGAATATCTCGGCAGAGCAGTTGGCAAATATTCTTTACTCGCAAGGGCTGATGCCTTCGCTATACTGGGGCGAGCAACCAGGTACAGGCGGACCTGCATATATGGGAGCAGTGCTGCTATTTCTGTTTGTGTGTGGAATGGTTATTAGCAGAAATCCTCTGAAATGGTGGCTTTTAGCAAGTGTCTTGCTATGTTTGAGTATTGCTTGGGGCAAAAACTTTTTCCTAAACGATTTATTCTTTGATTATCTGCCTCTTTTCAACAAGTTTAGAGCCGTAACGATGATTCTTTCGCTAATGCCTTTGTTTTTGATTATCGGGGCGGCAATGGGCTTGCAAGAATACTTAGCAATGCCTTCCGAACAACAAACACAAGTTCAGAAACAACTCAAATGGACGGCTATCGTTTTCGGTGGTTTTCTGCTTTTTTTGGCTCTTTTGGGAAGCAATTTTTTGGATTTTCGTTCATCGCAAGACAAAGCCATAGAACAAGCCATTAACCAACAAAACCCCGAACTTGCCAAAACACTCATAAAAGCCATTAAAAAGGATAGAGAAAGCCTTTTTACCGCTGATGCGTGGCGTAGCCTTATTTTTGTGATTTTGGCAATAGCAGTAGGTTTTGCTTTGCTAAAAAAGTACATTCAAGCCAACGTAGCCGTGGCTCTTTTTGCCTTACTTGCTTTGATAGACCTCTGGGGGGTAGATAAAAGGTATTTGAACAATGAAAAATTTGTGGATAAAGAAGAAGCTAAAACCATTGAGGCAAATTCAGCAGACGAACAGATTTTGAAAGATAAAGATTATTTCAGAGTGCTTGACTTGGGCAATCCGTTCAATGATGCTACGGCTTCCTATTTTCATCACTCGGCAGGAGGCTATCACGGAGCTAAATTAGGACGCTACCAAGACATTATTTCGGCTCATCTTTCCAAAGAAATTGAAGCTATCTACAAAGAATTGCAAGAAAATAATGGCGTTCTTAAAAAAGGTTCTGAATACAAACCTGTAAGCGATATGCTCAATATTCGCTATTTTGTTGTGCCTCTGCGAGGGGGGCAAAATTTGGTAGTACGCAACCCTGATGCTATCGGGGCGGCTTGTTTTGTAGAAAATTACAAGATAGTAAAAACCGCCAACGAAGAATTGGAACAGATAGGTAAAATCAATCCTAAGAAAACGATGATTTTGCGAAAGCAAAAAGGCACAGAAAAACTTTCGGAAGTAAAATTTGATAGTTTAGCTACCATCAAACTCATCAAACATTCTACCGATGAAATGATTTACGAAAGCAATGCCACAAAACCGCAGTTGGCTCTTTTTTCAGAAATTTATTACAAAACACCTACATCGGGCTGGCAAGCCTACCTTGATGGCAACCAAATAGAACATCTGAAAGTAAATTACACCTTGCGAGGGCTGGTAGTTCCTGCGGGAAAACACACGATAACTTTTCGTTTTGAACCCAAAATTTATTATACAGGCGAGACGCTTACGCTCATTAGTTCAGTAGTGATGTTGCTGTTTTTGGCGATAGCAGTATTTTTGGCTGTGAAGAAGAGAAAAGTTTAATTTAACCTTCTTCTTTGAAAGAGTTTTTGGCGGGATAATCTTCATAAAAGGCTTCTTTGAAAGTGAGATGGCTCGGTTTCCCTTTAATAAGTACATAAAACACCAAAGCAATCACTACCACAGGCGAAAGTAGGTACATTGCTACCGTAACGTATTCGGCTGCCCAGTAAGGCGTACTCGCATAAACCAAAAGATATGCAGTAGATAAAAACAAGGGTAGGCGTAAAGGCTTCATAAAAAATGTTTTAGTTATAACGTTCTTGTGTGTAATTTGTTCTGCAAAGTTTTGAAAAAACACCCTTTTGTTTGAGTATATTTTTTCAGAATAAACAATTGCAGATTACAAATCACTTCCTTTCCACGATTCGGGGTTTTTACGCCATTCTTGTAGAGATGCCATTGCTTTTTCGCTAATTAAATTTTTTCGCATAGCTTCTATAAGAATTTGGTTGTAATTGCTAAGGCTATGAAAAGGCAGTTGAGCAAGTTCGAAGGCTTTTTGGGCTTGTTCCAAGTTGTAGGTCATAATAGAGAGTAAGGCTAAAATTTTTCCACCTGCTTCTCTTAAAGCCTCTACGGCTTTCAGCAAACTGCCTCCCGTAGAAACCAAATCTTCAATCACAATGATTTTTTGTCCTTGCTGTATCTTACCTTCAATTTGGTTGCCTAAGCCGTGTTTTTTGGGTTCGGAACGTACATACGCAAAAGGCAAATTGAGTGCATCGGCGAGCATTGCTCCTTGTGGAATGCCTGCGGTAGCAACTCCCGCAATTAGCTCTACATCAGGATAGTTGGCTTGTATAAGTGAAAGAAAAGCATTTTTGATGTAGCTACGAATATGCGGATAAGAAAGCGTAAGGCGGTTGTCGCAATAAATGGGTGAAAGCCAGCCCGATGTCCAGCGAAAAGGCTCTTTGGGGCGAAGTTTTATGGCTTCAATTTCAAGCAGAAAGGCGGCAATGTTTTCAGATACGTTTTCCATTTTTCCTATTTTTTGAACAAAAATAGGAAAAACAAGCAAAAAAATAAGTTTTTCAAAGAATTTATCCGTTCTCTAACAATTTTTTTTCTACTAATAAGGCAAAAAGTTGCTCGTGATTTTTCCCTTCTTTAATTTGCCTGAGTGTAATATCAATCACTTCGGGTTTGTAACCAAATATTTTTGCCATTTGCTCGCAGTATTCCAATTCTTTCTCGTGAATGATGTTGTCGGCAAGTACCATATTCATCAAATCGTACCAGTAATGAAATCGCTCTAAACTATTTTTTGGTAAATGATACGCCCTCCCAATGCCATTGAGCAAGCGTGGCATTGTGTATTGGTCGTTAGCTTTGAGGCGTGCTTCGTACACTTTTTCGTAGTAAAACATTGCCTTATCTAAGCTGTCTTGATGCAAGTAACACTCTGCAATAAAACTGTGAGTATCGGCAATTATTCTTTTATTGTTTACTTTTTCGGCACGAGGCAAAATACGTAAGCATATTTCTAAGGCTTTGGGGTAGTTGCGTTGATGAACATACAGATTAGCAATGTTTTTCATTGTAGTTACGATGCCTTCTTCATCTTTAATTTGCTCTTTGATAGATAAAGAAAGATTGAAGTTGGCTCTGGCTCTGTCGTAAAATTCTTGTTCTACATACACATTGCCCAAATCGTTGTAACGGAAGGCGATAAATCGTTTGTTGCCGAGTTCTTCGTAAAGTCTGAGCGATTTGAGATGAGCCTCTACCGAAAGGTCGTGTTTTGCCTTCTCTGTAATAAAGTAAGCCCATATAACCATAACTTTCGGCAATGCCGTTCTTGTAGTTGATTTTTTTTGCAAGTTCATTAGCTTGCAAGACATAATTGAATGAAGTTTTTATATCGCTATTTCGTAAAAGAAAAGCAATTTGGTTAAGAACATTGACACGAAGCGTATCGTTAATAGCTGTATTTAGAACATTTTTGAGGCTATCAACAGGTGTTTTTTGAGCCTGCACAGTAGCAGAGAGGAAAAGACAAAGAAATATGAAGAGTTTAGTTTTCAAGGACAAAATATTAAAATTTTAGCAATATTAGCATTTTTGATTATTGTAACAAAAAACGTTTTGCCAAAACTTTTATTGTAAGCCAAAAATATTGTAAATTGTACGGCAAGTTGTTTGTATGCTTATGTACGATTACATCATTATCGGAGC
>Ga0308407_1000448_pt1 | contig 30359 bp, 37 predicted proteins | sample HotsprSampleMSe2_FD_203476 | JGI IMG/M metagenome (GOLD analysis project Ga0308407, IMG submission 203476) | Hot spring phototrophic mat microbial communities from Mushroom Spring, Yellowstone National Park, Wyoming, United States - 20060911_MSe2 ...
CAGGAAAAGTAGTGATTATTAATAATAAAAAATATAAAAAGTATCGAGGGATGGGATCAATTGCGGCAATGAAAAAAGGAGGGGCAGAAAGATATGGACAAAAAAAAGAGACTGATGAAAAAAAATTAATTGCTGAAGGAGTTGAAGGACTGGTTGAATATAAAGGAAAAGTTGCGGACTTTTTATATCAATTGACTGGCTCTCTTCGTTCAAGTTTTTATTACTTAGGCGCAAAAAATATCAAAGAGTTTTTTGAAAAATCAAGATTTATAAAAATATCCCGGGCGGGGATTATTGAAAGTCATCCTCATAGTATTGTTGTTACCAATTTTGGTGAAAATTATAATAGTAAAAAATGATTATCATCATTGACTTTGGCTCTCAAACCACTCATCTTATCAGTCGAAGACTAAGACAGATTGGAGTTGAATGTATTATTGTTACTCCAAATGAAGCAATCAATGAAATTAATAAAAATAACCCAAAAGGAATAATTTTATCGGGTGGGCCAGCCAGCGTCTATGGAAAAAATGCGCCAAAAGTTGATAAAAAAATTTTTTTCTTAAATATTCCAATTTTAGGTATCTGTTATGGATTACAATTAACTACTCATCTTCTTGAGGGAAAAGTAATTGCTGGAAAAAAAGAGTATGGGCCAGAGACTTTAATCATCGTTAATCAATCACTGATTTTTGAAGGTTTACCCAAAAACTTTACTGTCTGGATGTCTCATGGCGATGAAGTGGTAAAATTACCAAAAAATTTTACCGTTTCTGCCTCCACTCAAAAAGTAAGATACGCGGCAATTTTCAATGAAAATCAAAAAATTTTTGGTGTTCAGTTTCATCCAGAAATCTTTCATACTCAATATGGAACAGAAATTTTAAAAAACTTTGTTGAAAATATCTGTCATTTAAAAACAAAGTCTCAATTACTTAATCCTGATAAAATCATTGAAAAAATAAAAGAAGAGCATAAAAAAAATGGAGGTGGTAAGGTGATTGCGGCTGTTTCAGGCGGAGTTGATTCAACCGTGGCATCATTTTTAACCGCCAAAGCCATTGGCAAAAATCTTATTCCAATTTATATCGACAATGGACTGATGCGTTATGGAACAAAAGAAAAAGTAAGTTTTATTTTTGAAAAGATGTTAAAGATAAAACCAAAGATTATCTCTTGTGAAAATCTGTTTTTAAAAAAATTAAAAGGAATAACTGATCCGGAAAAAAAACGAAAAATAATTGGTACTTTGTATGTTGACTTATTTCAAAAAGAAGCAAAAAAAATAAATGGCGCTAATTTTTTACTTCAAGGAACAATTTATTCTGATTTGGTTGAAAGTGGTGGTTTAAAAGGAAAATCAGCTGTGATTAAATCTCATCATAATGTAGGCGGCTTACCCAAAAATTTAAAACTAAAACTTTTAGAACCTTTGCGGGAATTTTATAAAGATGAAGTGCGGGAAATTGGGAAAAAATTAGGTCTACCCGATGAAGTTATTTTTACTCAACCGTTTCCTGGTCCGGGGTATGCGATAAGAATTATTGGTAAAGTAACCAAAAAAAGATTAGAAAAAATCAAACTGGCTGACCAAATTTTAAATAATATTTTAAAAAAAGAAGGACTTTATGAAAAAATTTTTCAAAGTTTTCCCGTTTTAACTGGAATAAAAAGTACTGCGGTTAAAGGTGATGGTCGAGTTTATGGTGAGGTAGTGGCAATAAGGATTTATGAAAGTGTTGATATTATGAGTGCCTCTTGGGCAAAACTGCCTTATGAGGTCCTGGATAAAATCGCCAAAGAAATCACTCAAAATGTCCCTGATGTCTCCCGGATTGTCTATGACATAACCACCAAACCACCGGCAACAATGGAGTGGGAGTAGTAAACACGTTTCCAAAAATAAGATATAATTATCCTAATTATGGAAATGTTTAATATTAAAAAAATTCAAAAATCATCTCTTTACCAATTTGTTAATTTATGGAATCAAGGAAAAGATTTTTTAACTTCAATGCTTTTATGTTTTTTAAAAGTTTAGGATTTAAAAAAGTTGGAATTAATAGAAAAGAAAAGCATATATTCTAGAGAAACCAAATTTTAAAATTTATTAAAATTAATGGTTTGTATGAAAATCGTTTATAAAGTTATTACTTTGGAAGAATTGAAAAAAATGGCAGAAGGTATGTTTGGTAATTTAGTAAAAGCGGTGGTTGATGTTGAAAAAGAGGTTATGGTGGTTGGCGGTGAACTTCACAGCGATGAGGAAAAATTGCTTTTGGAAAATGGCTCTTGCCAAAATAATCTTTGGGGCATCAACATTTATCCAGAAAAACAAGGAGAAGATTTTATTGAATTTGATTCGGTAATTAATCTTCGACCCTCACAGAATAATTATTCACGTTTTGTTGAGGATAAAAAAATCAGAAATAAGATTTTAAAAATTATTGAAAAACTCATTAAAAAATGACTACTTTTTTTAAAAAAACCGCCAAAAATTGGGGTAGATTTTCTTTAATGGAACAATTAGCCAACATTGGTACTGAAGTTTGTCGGGCTTTACGGTTTAAAAACAAAGGTGACAAAAATGAAGCCAAAGCGGCATTTTACCGAGCGCTTGAGCTTTTTGATTTGACTATTTCTGATGAAAAAAATCGCTTTCGCTTAAAAGAAATTTTGCGAATGCGAGAAATTTTTGCCGATTATTTTTTAGGCAATAACCCTCATCATTTTAAAGACTCAGACTTTGATAGGTATTTTCTTTTGTTTAATTTAGCGATAAGAAAAAGAGTTTAGCTTGTTATGCTAGCCTTCTTTTGACCGAAGTGGTTGAATTTCTTTGAGTGATTTTCTAATTTGTTTTTCCTTGATAAAGATTAAGCCATTTTTGGAAGTTGGATAAAGAAGGGGTGGGATAGGGAGAAGGAGAAGGAGTGGGTTGGGCGATGATGAGGGCAACTTCATCAGGTTGAAGAAGATTAAGATGGTTGCGGATTGTTTTTTCGATTTCTGAAAGACTGGTTTTTTTAAGGATTTCTGTTTTTAACCTTTGGTTTTTTTCTTTTTCTTTTTCAAAACTATTTTTATAATGCTGATAAAATTTTAACGCGTTTTGATAATTTAAAATGTTTCTTATTGAGGAAGAAAGAAGAATGAAAAAAACAATGGCAAAAAAAAGTTTTTTAAAAAAACTCATAAAAAAATTATAAGCCATTTCTCAATTTTTTAAAATTAATTTTCTTGAAATTTTAAAGAAAATAGAGTATAAAATATTTATCATTATGAGAACTACAAAAAAAGAAGAAAAAAAGGTAGATGTCTTTTTGCTTTTAAAAGATTTTCAAAAGCTTATTAAAAAAAAGCCACCGGTTAAAAAGATGGTTGAGGAGATTATGATGATGGGGCTTAAGATAAAGCCAGTTTTGGGTGATATTTCTCTTTTAGATCTTTCTAACAAAAAGATCGTTGAGGTGCTTTGGAGTTTGGGTAAGTTTGATGATTTTTTTCAAGCTTATTATGAAAAACTTTCTGACCACGAACTTTCCATCCTTCTTAAGTATTTTGATCATCTTAGAAATAAACTGCTTGTTTATTTACCAAAACCAATCTTAAAAAGTGAGAATTTAAATGATATTAGGCTAGGGATTTTTGAAATTGAAGTTCTTCGACCAACCAACCATCAAAAAAAACTCAATTAGTTTATGAAACAAAAACCAATCATTATTGATTTAGAGACCAAGTATACGTTTCGTCAGTTTACTGACCCCAAAAAATTAAAGATTTCAGTTTTAGCCATTTACGATTATGCCACTAACCAAGGAATCACTTTTTTGGAAGAAGAAATAAACAAGGCTTTTTCCTATTTTGAAAATGCTTCTTATATTATAGGATACAATATAAAAAGTTTTGATCTTCAAGTTTTTCAGGCCTATTATCCAGGAAAAGTGGAGAATTTTGCCGTTTTTGATATCTTAGAAGATGTTCGGGAGAAAGTGGGGCGGCGATTGGGGCTTAATGATCTTTTGATCGCCACTTTAAACAAAAGAAAAACCGGTCATGGACTTTTAGCAATTGAGTATTATAAAAATAAAGAATTTGATAAATTAAGAGGTTATTGTCTTGATGATGTGATTTTAACCAAAGAAATTTTTGATTATGGGGTAAAAAATAAAAAGATCTATTACTTAACACCCAGCGGCAAAGCCGAAATTACGGTTGATTGGGAAAAATATTTGGAAGGTGATAATGGAAAAAAAAGCGTTTCTTTAACTCTTCCTTTTTGATTTTTACTTACTCTCTACTCTCAAAATAACTTTTTAAAATCTCCTTAGCAATTGGGCCGGCCATATCTGATCCTTGACCGGCATTTTCTAAAAAAACGGTTAGAACAATTTCTGGGTTTTCAAAAGGAGCAAAAACAGTAATCCAGGCGTGGGGTAAACTCTCTTTCGACTGGGATTCGGCTGTTCCGGTTTTACAAGCGGTTTGAATTTCTTGGGTTTTTTTATTGGGTAGATTGACTTTAAAATTAAAAAGCGGCCAGCCAGTACCACCAGGGGAGCAAGATTTTTTCATTCCTTCTTTTACTAAATCAAGAGTTTTTTGAGAAAGGGGTAGTTTTTGGCAATTTAAAGAAGATTTGCCATTCCGTTTCTCTGCTTTAGATAATTTTAACAACTGCGGTTGACAAAGATAACCGTTGGTGGCAAAGACCGAAGTTAAAACGGCAATTTGAAGCGGGGTGGTTAAAAGATAACCTTGTCCAATAGAAAGGTTATAAGTATCGCCCAGATACCATTTTTCTTTTAATTTATCTTCTTTCCAAAAAGAAGAAGGAACAAGTCCTTCTTTTTCCTCAATGCCGATGCTGGTTTTTTTCCCCAAGCCAAAGACTTCTGCCCATTTTTTTATTTTTGTTTCACCAAGTTTTCCTCCCACTTGATAAAAAAAGATATCATTGGAGCGGGCAATTGCTTTTACTACATCAACCATCCCATCGGTTTTACCATATTGAAGATAGTACCAATTACCAAAAGTTAACGGTCCAAGTTGTAAAATCCCTTTATCCTCAATTTGGGTTTTTTCATTAATGATTTTTTCTTCTAAGGCAGCGGCGGCAACAACCAATTTAAAAACAGATCCAGGTGGATATTCGCCCTCTGAGGCGCGGTTAAAAAGTGGTTTTTTTTCGTCGGCAAACAATCTTTCAATCACCTTTTTTTCTTCATTTTCAAAGACTTGGGGATCAAAAGAAGGAGAAGAGACAAAGACAATCATCTCGCCCGTTTTTGGCAAAAGACCAACTACCACCCCCTTTTTTTCTTTGATCAACTCATAAGCTTTTTTTTGAAGATAAAAATCTAAAGCCAGTTTTAAATCCTTACCGTTTTCTGGGGGGATGATGGCGACCGTTTTTAAAAATTTTCCTGAAGCATCAACCTCGATTAATTTTTTTCCTTTCTTTCCGCGAAGTTGGCAGTCAAATAAAGCTTCAACTCCCTTTTTCCCAACCTTGTCGCCAATTTTTATTTTGTTTAAACAAGTATCGGTTTTTAAATCATTCCTATCCGCTAAACTTCGATAACCAATTAAATGGGCCAATGTCTCTCCTTCATAATAAAGGCGTTTGGAAACAAGGCGATTTTCTTCTTCTTTGATATTTGCGGCTAAATTTTTAACTAAGATAAGACCTTTTCGATCAAGAATCTTTCCTCTTTGAGGTTCAATTGTTATTTCTTTTATTCGGTTTTTTTCGGCCAGTTTTTGATAATAACTGCCTTTTATAATAGTTAACTGAAAAAGGCGAAGAAAAAAGACAAGAAGGCTAACAAAAATTAAAAAAACAAAACCAAAAAACAAAGTTTCTTTTTCTTCTTCCTTTTTTTTAAAATAAAAGGGATTGGTTTTAATTTTTTTGAAAAATAAGGCGGACATAAGACAAAAAGTATTATAAAATAAAATCATGATCTTTTTGAATCTTAAAACCTACAAAGAAGCCACCGGAGAAAAAGCCGTTAAACTTTTATCTTGCCTTAAAAAGATAAAAACGAAGGTAAAAATCATTCCTATCGCTCAAGCGACCGATATTTACCGGATTAAAAAAGAGTTGGGGATTGAGGTTTGGGCTCAAAATGTTGATCCAATTGATGAGGGAAGGGCGACCGGTTATATTTCGGCTTTTTCTTTAAAAGAAGCCGGTGCTTCTGGAGTTTTGATTAATCACAGCGAACATAAATTAGAAAAAGAGGTGATTATTTTTATCCTAAAAAAAGCCAAGGAAAATAATTTAAAAACTTTACTAGTTGGTCATACAAAAGAAATGGTTTTGGAGTTTGATAAATTATCAATTGATTTTTTAGCGTATGAAGATGAAAGATTAATCGCCACTGAAACATCAATTTTAGAAACCCAATCTTCAATCATTAAAAACTTAGCGCAAGAATTAAATCATCCTTTAATTGTTGGAGCAGGAATAAAAAGTGGGGAAGATGTGAAAAATGCTTTAATTTGTGGCGCCAAAGGAGTCTTAATTGCCAGTCATTTTGTTAAAGCAAAATCGCCAGAAAAAATAATAGAAGAACTTATCTCTTCTTTTTCCGCCTCAACATAATCGCCAAACACTAAACACCTAATATCAAACTTCTAACTTCTAACACCTTAAAAAAAAAGGGCAACGGGGGACGGATAACGTAAAACGTTTAACATTAAACATTAAACGTTTAAATGTTCTATCTTTTTACGATCGGCGCTAAGATAGAATATATCTTTTTTACCTTTTTGTTGCGATCGCATTAAATTGGTAAAGTTTTGAATGATTTTTTTAAGAAGAGAGATTAAATAAAATAAATAAAAAAGTTGACAAAATTAATAAACGATCGCATACTTAATTTGTCAACTTCATTTGTATCATTCGTATTGTATTTTAACTTTCTCAACCGGAGAGAAATCTTCATAAAATTATGAAATGGCGGAAAAATATTTTTCCTTATGATAAATAAAAACCTTATTAAAACCAGGATTTTAAAAGTCAGAAGGGTCAACCGGGGAGGCTAAAATTATTGTTTGAGGTTTTTTTGTTTTTAAAAAATAAAAGGCAGCACAGACAGTTGCGCCCGTGGCTATTCCATCATCAACTAAAATCACGGTTTTATGTTTTAAAGTTTCGAAAATTTTTTCGTTGATGTTAAATTTTTGACAGTAAGAAAAAAACTTTTGTTTCGCTTTTTCTAATTGTTTGTTGATTTCTTCTTTTGGAAAAAAGTAGAGATTTAAAACCTCTTTTTCCCAATAAATTTGAGAGAAACAAAAAGAACCAATTGCTAATTCTTGATTTTTGGGTGAGGCAATTTTGGCAACAGGAAGCGGTAAATTTTTTGTTTTGAATTTTTCGGCAATCAGCACCCCAACAATTACCCCACCTCGCAGCAAAGAAACAACAATGATCTTTTTTTGTCTTTTATTTTTTTAAAAAAATTGTCTTGAGCAAGAAAGTTAGCTAGTTTTTTTCCAGCATCAATCCGGTCTTTAAAAATTACCATCAACTAATATTTTATCAATAAATACCAAACATTAAACTTTATTTTTTTTTAAATTTGGTATAAAAACATAAAAAAATAAAAAAAAGTAATATATAATTAAACCATATGAAAAAAATCTTTATTGAAGAAACGCCAAGAATGGTAGGCCAAGTGGTTGAGCTTTATGGCTGGGTTTCATCAAAAAGAGACCACAAAAAAGTGGTTTTTATTGATCTTCGCGATCGAAGCGGTATAGTGCAAATAGTTGGTGGTGAGGAGTTTAAGAAGTTATCTTTAGAAGATGTGGTATATGTGAAAGGAGAAGTAAAACAGCGGCCAAAAAATTTAGTCAACCCAAAGATAAAAACCGGTACCGTTGAGATTGAGGCGAAGGAAATAAAAATTTTAAGTCAAGCCAAACCGATACCTTTTCCCATCGACAACGATGGTTATCAAATCGATGAAGAAATAAGATTAAAATACCGCTATTTAGACCTGCGCCGAGAAAGACTAAAAACCAACCTTCTTCTTCGCTACCAATTTATCAAAGAAATTCGTCATTTCATGGATGAGAAGGGATTTTTGGAAATTGAAACCCCAATTTTAACCAAAGCTACCCCTGAGGGCGCCCGTGATTTTATCGTTCCCTCGCGTCTTCAGAAAGGAAAGTTTTACGCTCTTCCTCAATCACCTCAGCAATATAAGCAGCTTTTGATGGTTGCTGGTTTTGAAAAATACTTTCAAATTGCTCGTTGTTTTCGCGATGAAGATCCAAGAGCCGATCGCGCTTATGGCGAGTTTACCCAACTTGATATTGAAAAATCATTTACTACCCAAGAAGAAATTCAAAGTTTAATTGAAGAACTTTTGGCAAAACTGATTAAGATCGTTTTTCCCAAAAAGAAAATTTTAAAAATTCCTTTTCCAAAAATTCCTTATTACGAGGCGATTTTAAAATATAAATCTGATCGACCAGATATTAGAGAAAAAAAAGATGAAAATATTTTAGCTTTTTGCTGGATAGTTGACTTTCCTGCTTTTGAGTGGAAGGAACAAGAAAAAAGATGGGACGCCACCCATCATCCATTTACCGCACCAAAAAAAGAAGATTTACCCTTTTTAGAAAAAGGTGAGTATGAAAAGGTCAGAGCCGATCAGTATGATTTGGTTTTGAATGGTTTTGAGGTTGGCGGTGGCTCAATTCGAATTACTGATCCAAATCTTCAAACAAAGATTTTTGAAATTATGGGTCACACTGAAAAACAAGTCGAAGAAAAATTTGGACATCTTTTGGAAGCTTTTTCCTATGGAGTACCGCCGCATGGGGGGATAGCTTTGGGATTAGATCGGCTTTTACAGGTAATTTTAAATGAAAAGTCCGTTCGCGAGGTGATTGCTTTTTCGGCTTCTTCAGGTGGAAGAACAGCAGTGATGGATGCCCCATCCTCAGTTGACGAGGAACAGTTGAATGAGCTTGGGATTGAAATAAAAAATTCAGATAAATCGGGAAAATTCGGCTGACATCAGAAAGATTCAGATAAATCGGTAACTATCGTAAAAATTCGGATAAACCAGAAAAAATGAATTATTTTACGTTAAACATTTAACATTTACGTATGATTCGGAAAAGATTTCTCTTTCTTTTTGTTTTTTACACCCTTCTTTTTCTTTTTTATCCGGGTAATTCTTTTTACTTTCATATTTTTTCTTATCATCGAGAAATTTTTGCTAAAAAAGAAGGAAAAAAGATTTTCCATAAAATCAGTCCTGTTCCTTTTCGAAAAACAGAAGCTTTTCCTTTTTTGACGGCTCAAGGAGTCTATGTCTTAGATCTTCCTTCATTTACACCCGTTTTGGAAAAAAACGCCAAAGAGAGATTTTTGCCGGCCTCAACTGCCAAGATAATTACCGCTTTGGTTGCTTATGATGTTTATAAACCTCAAACGGTGATTGAGGTAAAGAAAGTCGTATCAAAGGGGCAAACAATGGGATTGGTTTTGGGAGAGAAAATTACTGTAGAAAATCTTTTGTATGGAATATTGGTTCATTCGGCCAATGACGCCGCCTATGTTTTAGCCGAAAATTTTGGTTATCAGAAGTTTGTAGATTTAATGAATAAAAAAGCCAAAGATTTAAAAATGGAAAATAGTCATTTTGTTGATCCTGCTGGTTTAAGTGGAGATAAAAACCAGTACACCACCCCTTTTGATTTAGCTTTGGCCGCAAGAGCCATTTTAAAAAATCCTTATCTTTCGAAAATGGTTTCTTTAAAAGAAATTGTGGTCTCAGACGTTGATTTTTTGTATTTTCATCGCTTAGTCAATGTAAACAGACTTTTAGGTGAAGTCCAGGGGGTTGGAGGAGTAAAAACCGGTTACACTGAAGAAGCAGGTCAAAATTTGGTTTCTTTTTATAAAAAAAACAATCATCAGTTTATCATTGTTGTTCTAAAGAGCGAGGATCGATTTTTGGATACCAAAAATATTATTGACTGGCTTTCTTGGAATGTGGATTATTTGACTGATTTAAGATAGTCTTTTAAAGTTTCTTTAATATCGGGAAAGGCCAATTTTTCCCAAGGGATTTTGTTTTTGGGAAAAAATTTAATCGATAAAACATCATCAGCCGCTTTTAGTTTTTTTATCTTTTTATTACTAATTTTTTCAAAAAAAACAAGACAAAGCGGTTGATAGTTTATCCCTTTGTATGGATAAAAACCAATATAGGTGCCCAAAAACTTTGGTTTTTTTATATCAATCCCAAGCTCCTCTTTAACTTCGCGGATGATTGATTTTTCGGCTTTTTCATTAAAATCAATAAATCCACCCGGCAAATCCCAAAACCCCTTTTTTGGCAAAAACTTTCTTTTTCCAAAAAGAATTTCGCCGTTTTTATTTTCTAAAATTATTGCCACCGTGGGTACTGGATTTAAATAAAAATGAAAACCACAGGCGGAACAGTCTAAGATTTTTTGATTGGTAATTTTTAGTTTTTTCTTACAGTTGGGGCAGTATTGAAATTTTTTGGTCATAAAAATTATTCAAAAATTTATTCAAGAAAGGGTTTTGTTTTTGGGTGTTTTATAAAGATAGTATATCATTTTTACTTTGCTTTATTTTTATTTTTTGATTAAAATAAAGTTATATGGCCGATCCTAATGAATCAGGAAAAGGGGGGAGAGATGAGATGACCAAAGTAGTTGAAGCGGCCAAGGAAGAAGTGAAAAAAGAGATTGAGGCAGCCAATAATTCATCCAATCCTGATCAAGAAAAAAGAAGACTGGGTGAAAAAATTAGGGAAGAATTGGAAAGAACAAAATTAGCAGCACAAGAGGCGGTATCTGATGAAGCTGAGGCAAGGATAAGAGGACGGTTACCCTATAAGAAAGAAGAAGGAAAAAAAGTGCTTGCGGCTTTAACCAAAGCGGTTGAGGCAGTTCGCCAAGGAATTGATCCAAGTTATATCGCAAAAACAAAAGAAGGAGCGGCAGTTTTACAAAAAATTGCCCAAGAAAGAATTGATTTTACTCCATCAACTGCTTCAGCGATTGAGTATTACTTTGGCGATTATTTGTTTGGTGATAAAAGCCTAATTGATCCATCGTCGGGAAAAATAAGTGAAGAGGTGGTTAAAAAATTTTCTGAACTTAAGCAAGTCAATCAAATAGCAGCGGAAAAAATTGCTCAAGCAATCGAAAATGCAGCCACTGAAATGGGAATATCAAAAGACGAAGTTAGAGAAAAATTAAATATGAAAAAAGACGAAGCACATTCAATTTTTCCAGAATTAGAACAGATACCACCAGAACTTAAAAATAATTTACCTCTTGATAAACCAGAAATAAAAGAAATAGTTGAAGCTTTGTTAACTCCTGAAAATTTTGTTAAGTATGTAAAAAAACATCGCGAAAAAATGATTCAAGAAAAAAAGAATTCTTTAGGAAGAGATTTGAATAGTAGTGAATTATTGAAAGTTGATGAAGAATTAAGTTATCATATAGAAGAGTCGATCGTTGATTTGGTGGCTGAGCTTTATAATAAAGCCGATGCCGATCCAAGCTATGTAAGGATACCTTTTCATGAAGTAGAAAATATTGGTTATTTTCAAAGCCTGCAAACAGCATATAACACTTTATCAACCCGAATCCAACTTATTGGAAGAACACTTTCTGAAAGAGATGATTTGAAAGATATTCATTTTTTTTCCGGTTTTTCTTCTTATAAAGAAGGAACAAGAAAAGTTGGCGATAATGAAATTAATTATTCAGTAATTGATCCTATAAGAAGAGCAAGATCTATTTCCTTACCCGATTTCTTTAGGATTATTAATTTAGAGATCTCACATTTTAGAGAATTAAGAGAATTTACCCATAATGCAAGAATTGTTTTTCGTTTTCCAACTGGCGGACAAGAAAGCGCTTGGGCTCAATTATCATCTTATGCCAATAAATTGATGACCTCTTCAGATTTCGATCATATTTCGTTTCTTCCTCATTCAGAGGTTTATCATGATGCCTTACAAATTTATACTGGTCTATTACAGGAAGAATTAGCAAAAAATGACTGGATATTAGAACCAAAACTATTTGCTCCTGATGATAAAGATGGTTTAAACAAAGTTGAAAGAGATACATTGAGAATTTTAGAGGAAAGATATAAAGGTGAAAAAAATAGCTATCAAATAAGATCGGCTTTTTCTTTGGCTCAAGGAGTAGCAATGGCTATTCTTTTAACCGAACCAGAAACAATTGCCAATGCTGATCCAAGTTTAAAACACAAAATAGGGCCGGATGGTAAACCAGTGATTGATCCAACTTATCTTGGGGAATGGCTTTCTGACACTGTGGTTACCGGAGTTTTAAATCCTTTTGTGAGAGGACATTTAAGATGGATGTCAGAATCGACGGTTGGTGGTCCTTTAGGATATTTGCCGATTCCTGACCCTAAGTTAGTCAAAAAATGGCGAATGGGTATTTGGGATCATAATGAAGCGATGAAAAGTATTGAAAAATTTCAGCGACGATTTTTTGAAGGAAAAAAATCAGGACTACCTGAAGGTTATTTAACCCTTTTTGACATCAGAAATCCAGGAAGAGTAGGAAGTCATGCGACTCGAGGTGGATGGCGTTGGGAAGAATCTTATCAAGGTTTGCTTTACAATTATGATGGACCTGAGATTAAAGAAGCAGATATTTTAACAAAATGGCGAAGGTTAGAGGCAGTTGGTTTTGAACCATGGCTTCATTTTTCTGGAATTATAAAAAGCCAATTTGCGGATTTAATTAAAAAAAATCCAACGTTTTTTGAATACGTTTATAATCGTTACTTTAATGGAATTTATGATAAAAATCAATTAGAGGAAAGAATTAAAAATAATCCTCAAGAAGTAGTGGAAGAGATTGCGGTAAGATTTTTAATTCAGCGGTTACCAGCAAAAATTATTACCGAGGAAAGAACTAGATTTTCAAGCGACCAAAAACGTTTGTGGGAAATTTTAAGAACAAGATGTGGTTTTAGTTTTCAACAAATGGATCAAGCGGTTAAAGACTTAATTTTAGCTCAGACAAATCTTCGAAGGGAGATGTCTAAGAAAATGAGGGAAAATGAAAAATTAGGTAAGGACATCGGTTTTTTAGAGGGTGATTTTTTTCTTAGTGAAGCAACTTTAGAAAAGTACTTAAATGAGTCGCAGATGGCAGAGATTGATGAATTAACAAAACAACAACGAATAGCTAATTTAAAAAATTTGTTAAAAGAGTTTAATTCTTATTTTAATCCTTTTGGTGATGGTAAAGGAAGATATTTTGAATGGATAAAAAAAATTCGCGGTGGCCGATCGGCCATTCCTTTTGCTTTGGCTTCAGAAGAGGTTGATTATCGTTATCTAACCCTTCGTACTACTGGCATGACAACAATAAAAAGAGTTTTAGGAGATACGGCTAGAGTTGATCAAGTTTTGACTCCTGTCTATGGAAAGTTATTATCGATTTTAAAGGCAACCGCTATATCAGGGAAAAAAGATATCAGCGAGTTGGTAAAATTGATTACTGAGGTTAAAAAAACATTTGAAGGAGTTCATGGAAAAGAATATGCTAATGAAATAGCTTGTTATATGGCTTATTTAGCAATATCTTATTTTAAAAAAGATACCTTTGCTAAGCCTCTCAATGGATTAGCAGGAATTGGTCAGATTACTTCATTAGCGGCTGAATTTGCTGGAGGAGCAGGAAGAGTTTGGGAGTGGGATTCAAGAGATATTGGTCGATTTATTTTTTCTTTGGAGCAATCGGGCGCTTTAGAAAAACAACCCTATGATTTAAGTAAAATACCTCAGTATGAAGGAATTAAAATTTTTGGGAAACAATTACCAACCGAGATTAATTTATCAAAATGGCTTGGGGAAAAATTAGGAAGAAAAGATGATAAAGGTCAAGTAATTCCAATTAAATTTTTTGGTCGCGAGATTAAGATAAGGTTACCTAAAGTAAGAAAAAAAGATTTTAATATTTACTCAGAAACACTTAAACGGATGGCAGGGGGAGAGTTTATTCACAAACTTTGGGATGCGGTAAATACAGTAATTCCAATTGCCTTGGCGGTTTTACTTATATTTTTAATCCAAAAAGCAATAAAACAAGAATTTGGTCAAAAAAAATAGTTATAATGAAAGTATGAGACTTTTCATTAAAAGATTTTTTAATTTTTTTTTACTTCTTTTGATTTTGTTAAGTATTTTTTCTTTTAATGTCTTTTCTCAACAACCAACTCCAACTCCAGAAGAAGGAACACTGGGTGGAAAGTGTAAATCAGCTAATATCGATATTAGTCAAATAAATATTCCTAAAATTTCCGGTCCTGAAGATAGTTATGATAAATGGGGATGTATTGATCTTCTTTTTGTTAAATTATTTTGTGTTTCTGATATTCTTAGTTCCTCTCAAAAATCCGCGGTTGATTTTTTAGATCGGGTGGGAGTTTTAAGTCAATTCAGCGCTTTGGGGGTTTGTGAACCGGGTCTTGAACCATCAACTTTAGATATTAAAGACCCAAATTGTATTTGTATTAATCCAAATGATAAAGACCTGGCTCGGATAAGTGATATTTTATGCAATCGTTATATTAATCAAGAAAAACCAGCTTCGGAAAAATTAAAATCAAAAGAATTTGTAAGCTGTTCTAATTGTTTTGCTAATGGTGGTTATTGGTCGGGGTTGGGGTGTATTTATTTTTCTAACTGGCAGACTTTTTTTGAAAAAAATGTTTTTGGGTTGCTTATTGGTTTGGCTGGGATAATATCTTTGTTTTGTATTATTTATGCTGCTTTCCAAATTCAAACCTCTTCTGGGAATGCCGAAAAAGTAAAAAAAGCCCAGGAGCTTTTAACTTCTTGTATTATGGGCTTGATGCTTATAATTTTTTCTGTCTTTATTTTAAAACTGATTGGGGTTGATATCTTAAAGATTCCGGGATTTAGTAGTAAATAAAACGATAATTTTAATATTGACTGGTAAAAAAATCGTGCTACAACTACTTTGTATAGATAAAAAATATCTTTAAGCAAGAAATATTGAAAAAGATTAAGGATTAAGTTTGTGGATTTGTACCTGTTCCTTGCCCTGGAGAAACCTGACTTGTATTTAATGTATTCTGAATAGTCTTTGACGCGTCTCCTTGTCCTTTAAAAAACTTTTGCAAAATTCCACTTTGGCCTAATAAAAATTGATAAGGAGTATAAAATTGTCCTGCAGCTCCGAGAGCTCCACCAACAATTGCGCCGGCTCCCGCAGTAAAGGCGCCAAAATTTAATCCTAAAGGCATCGGTTTAACGCCAGTCATTTCTTTTAAAGCTTTTATTAAATCGGGTGTCATAAACAAAATACCCATTGAGATAATTATTCGGATATATTCTGGATTTACAGAAATTAAAAATGGCGGAAGCCAAAAATTACCCTGGCTTGGTGGTTGATTAAGAAGGATTTGGCTAATTAGTATCATAATTATAAGAAGAGGCCAAGTAGCTAGGTTTAAAAGTAGATTTTTTACCCAAGAGGAAAAAATTGATTTTCCAGGAATCATTTCCGCGACAAGAATCACTGGAGAAAAAAATATTAAAAGAATAATTTGAATGTAGGAGTATAAAAGCATAAAAAAAATACGGAATAATAAATAGAGTAATGTAAAAACTAATATTATAGATACAACAATCCAAAATAAAATATTATAAAAAAATATTCCTAAAACTATTTCTATAACAAGAAAAATAAAAATAACACCTATCCCAATGAAAGTTTGACCTCCAAGATGCTTAAAGTTTTCTTTTATTAAGTTAATAAACCAACTCCAATTTAAACCTCGATTTAAAACACCACCTACACTACTTGTTACGATGGGCAGAAATGTAGTAGGAGGTATAATAACAGCAAGTATTCCTGTAACAATATTTCTTAAATATTCTGGGATTATTCCAACAATAGAAGATGATAATTTAAGAATGTTGAAATTACTAAAACTTACTCCTGTTACATATTCCCATATACCCCAACTTGTTGAAAAATAAAAATTTTTTAAAATTTCTTGTGGTTGACCAGCAAACCAAGTGGGAGGATTTTGGACATTACTAAAAAAAACTGCAATTATTCCAATAGAGATATAAGTCAAATCAATCAAAAACCCAGCAATGGGAAAGGAAAAAGTGATAAGAAGAAGGGCAACCACAATTTTGGGAAGGGAGTTTTCAACGGAAATAACAGTTTGTGGGTTGATTTTGGCGCGAAACATAATCATAAAACCAATTGCAATTAAAACCAAAACCAAAAGCATATAAGAAATATCCCGAAAAACTTTCCAGATATTAATGAAAGGTTTTATCGCAGCAAAACCAATGCCTTCGGCGGCATAGGTTTTTGGGACAAAGCCTGCGTTTTGCAGCCCCGAATAGGCCCAATAGATTCCAGAGGCTGGTGGATTGGCATAGGGAAGAACGATAAGATTGGTGACAAAGCCAAAAAGGGAGTGATTAAAGTTTTTATCTCCATCTTTTGGATTATCAGTACAAGCTTCACCAATAAGGCCACAAAGCATCGACCGATACAAGGCAATGGCAATTTTTCCCTCCTGGGTATCTTTGATCTTTGGGTCATTTATCACTTTATAAATCTCCTCTCTATTTTTTTTCACCGGATCAAAAGTTGTTTTTGGTTTATCTTTGTTTATAAAATGGAGAAAAAGAGAAATGACGATAAAATAAACGGCGAGGACAATAAACGCTTTTTTTAAAAAACCAAGGATTTTTTTTAAACCTAAAAGATAAAAAGAAAACATAAATTGATTGTATAATAATTAAAAGAGCAAAGTCAAATTTATTGAAAAATGAATTGATCTTTTGGGATTGAAGGATAATTATTTTTTAACCAGTCATCAAATTTCTTTTGACTATCTTCGTGAGGCGGATTTAATTTAACAACAAATTTATCATTATCATAATCAAAGTCAATGGCAAAATCAGTTGTTTTTAAAGGCAGTTTTTGCATTAGGGATAGTTTTTGCCTCGAGAAATCAACCATTTCTTGAGGAATAGGCTCTTCTTTTACTCCGGTAAATTCTATCGGTGTTAGATCGGGAGTGATGCTTTGATCAATAATTGGTGTAATAGAAGTAGGTATAGGCGTCAGCCTAGTTTGAGACTGTTGATAAGTTGTTTGATAAGTTGTTGGCACAGGCGGATAGGTGGGTGTAGGATTAGAGGGTGTTTGATTAGTTGTTTTTTTACTATTTTGAATAAAAAGAGTTAAAATTGAAAGAGCAATGACTAAAGATAAAAGAGAAAGAACAATTACTAAATATCGATTTTTATTATGTTCCATATTATTTATAATAACAAATTTTATTTCTTAACCGCAAGAAGAACTCTTATTTTGGGAAAAGGATAACGGACTTTGTGATTGATGGGTTTTGGAAGTTTGATATCATAGGCTGGGTCATAGGCCCAGATATTTAGACTTTCATCAATTCTAATGATCCAAAAATAATGTCCACAACCATTTTCACAAAAATTAGCCAAAGCAAAAAAAGTCCAGCCAGACTTTTGGTAATTTTTAATAATTTCCCCAAATTGAGTCATTAATTGGTCGATAGTTCTTATTCGGTTGTCTGCAAAAATAGTAGCTATTTTTAGATTATAACTTTTTAAGATGTTTTGAGCATGAAAATAATAAGAACCACTGGGACCTAAATAATAGCCTTTTTTTTTATATTCTTGAACTACCAAGGGAGGGTTGATTTTTTTATCTACATAAGAAGCCAAAATCATTGCGACCGTGGTTGGACCACAACCAGCTTTACAAATAGTCCCACCTTGAGGAAGAGGATAATTGTCATATGGGCCCTTACATTGTGGATAGTAAATTAAACCATTAACATCAGGAGTAACTTTAAAATCAGGAGTAATTTTAATATCAGGAGTAACTTTAATATCAGGAAAGTTAGAGATGTTTAAAGGAGAATCTGAAGGATTGACTTGGTTTTTTTGATTAGGGGGTAAAGTATTTTCATCACCACCGAGACCAAACATTATCTTTAATAAATCAACTAAAATTTCAAGACCGTTATTACTATTGACGAGAGGAGTAATTGTTAGTTTAGGTGAGGGAGTAATTGTTTGCGCTTGATTTTTTGACAGAGGAAAAAAAAGAAAAGAAAAAAATAAAACAAAAAAGATAAGGATTTTTTTTCTCATAATTTTAATGTAGCAAAAAACCGATTTTGATTGCAACTTTAAAAAAATATTATTTAGTGGGTGAGATGTAAATGACTTTTATTCCTTTTTCTTCCGGAATAGGAGAAAGAATTTTGTTTTTTTCCTGAAAAAAGTTATAAATCACAAAAACAATAAGCGCTAGTCCGAAAGCAATTAAAATTAAACCGAGTGTTTTTTTCATATTTTTCCCGATGTGTTTGAGAAATTTATTTTTTCCTTAACTAAATAATTGGGTCGTTTTTGGATTTCTTGATAAATTTTGCCTACATACTCCCCAATAATCCCGATGGTTACCAGTTGTATTCCACCCAAAAAAACAATAGCAAAAAAAAGGGAGGCCCAGCCAGGCAGCCAATCGCCTTGTTTTAAGACAAAGTGTTGAAAAGATTTAACGATTATCATTAAAATCGCAAAAAAAGAGGTTAAAAATCCCAAATAGGTGGCCAAACGCAAAGGTTTGATGGAAAAGGCGGTGATTCCTTCCAAAGCAAAATTTACCATTTTTGGCAAAGGATAATGAGTTTTTCCAAAAAGACGTTTTTCTCTTTTAAAATAAACAAAAGTGGAGGGAAAGCTTGGCCAGGCAACCAGGCCTCTTAAGAATCTTGGTTTTTCGCAAAGTCCTTTTAAAAACTCAACGACCTTTCGATCAAGAAGACGAAAATCACCAACATCGGAAGGAATAGGAACATCAGAGACAAAGTTTAATAGGTTATAAAAAATTTGGGCGGTTATTTTTTTTAAAAAAGAATCGACTTTTCTTTCTTCTCTTTTAGCATAAACCACTTTGGCTCCCTTTTGCCAGGCCTCAATCATTTTGGGAATAATTTCTGGTGGGTCTTGAAGATCGGCATCTAAGGAAATAATCACATCGCCTTTGGCATGCTCATAGCCAGCAAAAAGAGCCATTTGATGGCCAAAATTTCGCAAAAAAGAAATGAGTTTTATTCTTTTCTCTTTTTTAGCTTCATTCTTTATCACCTCTTCAGTCTTATCGGTTGAGCCATCACTGACAAAGATAATTTCAAAGTTATATTTTTTAACAACCTTAAGAAGTCGTTTTAAAAGAGGCTTAATATTTTTTTCCTCATTAAAAACGGGGATAATAATAGAAAGAAAAAAGTTGTTCATGGTAAAGATAATATTGTTAGCCCTCCATATCTTACTTCAACGCTAAAATTTAACGCTTTTTTCTCCCGTATTTTAAGAGCATCTTTGGAGGGCATAAAAGTTCGCATCCTACTATTATCGGAAAATAATTTTAATGTTACGGGGCCGGGAGTTGAACCCGGTCTACGAGATTATGAGCCTCGTGTGCTACCGTACACTACCCCGTAAAAGTATTATTTATTATAACATATATAATCTAAGGTGTTAACCTCTTTATACTTTTTATTTTATCTAAATCAAGATCATAAGAATAAATTTCTTTTAAATCATTTTCTTTTGTATAAGCGGCAAGATAGGCGTCAATCCAGTCAATATTGTGTTTTTCAAAAAAACTTAAGGCGGTAATCATCACTTTTTTATTACATTTAATTGAAGGAAGATGAATTAAAGCAGTAATTTTTTTAACGATGTCTTTTTTTGGCTCTTTATAATAAGAAGACAAAACCCAGATAATTTCGGCAATTGTGACATCAGTTAAGATCAAAGTTTCGTTGGAGCGAATGAATTTTTCGATAGCATCAGCTTTTTCTTTATCATCATCAACTAAAAAACGGATGATGATATTGGCATCAAGGACTTTTCCCATAGCGTTTTTTTAATTGGTTTTTAGCGCTTTGGCGCATTTTTTTTATATCAAATTCTTTTTTTGACTTGACTGAACCGCGAAAATCAAAAAATGAAGGTAAAGGTGAAAGAACCACTTTTTCTTTTTCTAAACTAAAAGCGATTTTAGTACCTGAAATAAGGTTTAATTTTTGACGGATAAAATAGGGGATAGTCACTTGCCCTTTTTGGGTGATGGTTGATGTTTGTATCATACAGTAATACTTATATCACAGAGTATTACTTAAGTCAAGAGTAAGACGGTTCTTTTAAAAATTTGGTTGGTGAAAGATGGGATAATTTTTTAAAGTCACTATCGAAGGAAAGAATCTCTTTGTTTTTACTTTTTCCCAAAAAATAAAGATAAATATCAAAAAGATCAACATTAACTTTTTGGTAAGTTTCTAAAACTTCAATTAACAACGATTGATTTTCAATCACAAGATAAGGTGTTTTGACTAAGTTGAGTAAAATTTCCGCTACTTTTTCTCTTTTTACTTTATAAACACCTTTTAAAACATAATTTAACTCAAAGATTACTTCGGGAATAATTTCAACCTTTATTTTTTTCTTGGCGGCTTCGTCTAAGATTTTTTTTGCTTTTTCAAACAAATCTTTATCATCGGCTAAAAGATAACGAAGAATAAAGTTAGTATCGACTAAGAAGCTTTTCATCTTCTTATTGTTTCGATAGCCTTTTCTTCTAACTTAATAACCTCTTGAATTGGTTTTTTTATTTTTTTGTTTTTCAAAATACCAGCCATTTTGGAAAGATCAGTCATTGGTTCAACAATAATTTGATTGGTTTGAGCTCTTACAAGAACCTTTTTAAACTTATCAAGGCCAAACAACCGCCTTATGGCAGCTGGTAAAGTGATTTGTCCTTGACTGGTGATGCTAACAACTTGTTTCATATAAATTAAATATACCAATTTCCATTAATTTTTTCAAATTAAATTAAATTTTATTTTCGCATTAATTTTTTTCTTTGATATTTTTTTATAACTTATATCCAATTTTTCGCAAAAAATCTTTCCTTTGTTTTTTATCCTCTTTACTTTCTACCCCCAAAGGTGTTTGGCTATCAACCACGCCTAAAATCGCTCTTCCTTGTTTGGTTTCGGCAACAATGACTTCAACCGGGTTGGCGGTGGTGCAAAAAATTCTAGTTATTTCTGAGACATTTTTTAAGCGATTTAAGACATTGACGGGATAAGCGTTTTTTAAAAAGATAAAAATTGAGTGACCAGAGGCGACATTTTTAGCATTTTCAATTGTCAGTTTTATCATTTCCTCATTCGTCTCTTCCCATCTTATTTTTATTTCCCCCGATGCTTCACAAAAAGCCAAACCAAACTTAATCCCGGGCACCGCCTCAACTAAAGTCTAATAAACATCCTCAACCGTTTTAATAAAATGGGATTGAGCGAGAATAAAATTTACTTCCTGAGGTTTTTTGATAGAAACAGTTTTAATTTTTATCATAAGATAATCATTAAATTTTATTCATTTAAATTATAGACGAAAATTCCTATATTTTGTAGACTTTTATTTTTTTATCTGGCAATTTGCAAAAGACAGTACTATATAATTGACAATATTATTGTCATTCTCGCGAAAGCGGGAATCTATAAAATCATTATACCTTGTTATAAAAAAGTTTAAAATAATTATATAGATTCCTGGTCGGAGCCAGGAATGACAATAATACCCATATTACTCAGATTCGCAATTTACACTATTGTCATACTGAACTTGTTTCAGCATCTCAGTGAGATTTTAAAATAAGCCTGCCCTCGCAATCGGACTTTATTCATAATTTATACTTTTTTATAATCAGATTAGTAAGCTTAAATATTTACCGTAATTTTGTTGGAGATATATAACCAAATTATTAAGTAAATAACAGTTGAACCTATAGATATCAAAATATAGAATTTTTTATCATTTTCAGCTAAATAATACTCATCTTTTAACGCGTTATAACTATATAACTCATAACCACTTGCTTTAAAGATAAAAAGAACAAATATAAGTGGTAGATTATAAAAAAAGAAAAGTATACCTAAACAACCAATTAATCCTTTTTTAATAGACCAATCTTTGTTATAACTCATAATGAAATCATATTAATTTAAAGATGGAGATTAGCAGGGGTGGAGGGAATCGAACCCCCATCAAAGGTTTTGGAGACCTCTATTCTACCATTGAACTACACCCCCTGTGCTCCCAGGCTGAGTCGAACAGCCATCAGAGGTTCCGCAAACCCCTATTCTATCCATTGAACTATGGGAGCATTTATTATATATTTTATCAAAAATAGGTTAAAATATATAAGTATGGAAAATTGTATTTTTTGCCAAATAGTTTTGGGTAAACTGCCTTGCTTTAAGGTGTACGAAGATGCGGATTTTTTGGCCTTTTTAGATATATATCCCCGAGTTGAAGGTCATACTCTTGTTATTCCCAAAAAACATTATCGTTGGGTTTATGATGTTCCCAATTTTGGTAATTATTGGGAGGTGGCATTAAAAATTACCAAAGCGATGAAAAAAGCTTTTAACCCTTACTTTATCACTTATGTCACTCATGGCTTACGAGTGCCTCATGCTCATATTCATATTTTGCCTCGAAAAAAGGGGGAAGAAGAGTTTGTCCCCGAGGTTAAAAACATAAACCAAGATTCTTTAAGTAAAATTGCCGAAAAAATAAGAAAAAATATTTAATTTTAAAATGCCATCTAAAAATAACGATTTTGACTTTAAGTTAGTTTATCACCTTGTTTCCTTAATTCCAAAAGGCAAAGTTTTAACTTACGGCAAGGTAGCAGAAATTTTGTCGATTAAATCACCTCGATTAATTGGTCGAATTCTTCATCAAAACAAAAATCCAAAAAAAGTTCCATGTCACCGGGTGGTTTTTGCTGATGGCGCGCTTTCAAAATCTTATGCTTTTGGTGGATTAAAGGGACAGTATCTTAGATTAAAAAACGAAGGAGTCGAATTCTATCCAGTAAACGGCTGCTTTCAAGATAGAATAAAAGTTAACTTAAGAAAAAGTCTTTGGCAAGTGAATCAGGTTTTAAAAATTTATTTTTTTCTTCTTAAAATTTTTTCAAAACTCTCATGTCTTGATTGTTGAATGAAAAAAGAAAGTTTTTTAAAATTTGCATTTTTTTGAAAAAAGGAGTATAATATTTTTATGCTTAATAAAGCCCTAATTTTTTTAAGTTTTCTTATCTTAGTCGTTGCCATTCCCTTCACTGTTTATTTAAGTGAGGTTACCGAGGTAAAAGCAGAAAACAAAGTGGCTTATCAACTGCCTTATCCTGGGATTTTACCCGATCATCCGTTATATTTTTTAAAGGCCTTGCGCGATCGTCTTCACCTTTTTTTCAATCGCAGTCTTCAAAAAAAAACAGAAATTTATCTTTTGTATTCTGATAAAAGGGTCGCCTCAGCCCAAATTCTTCTTGAAAAGGGAAAAGAAAAGATGGCTTTGGATACTTTGGCCAAAGGGGAAAAATATTTTTTTGAAATTCCTTTTTTAATGGAGCAAGCAAAAAAACAAGGACAAAGCTTCCCAAAAGAATTGATTGAAAAAATAAAAACCGCCAATGAAAAACACGCTGAGGTGATTGATGATTTTTTTAAAAAGGTGAGTCAAGGGCAAAATGTTTATCTTTTGGAAACTAAAAAAATTAATGATGAGATTAAAAAAAAGTTAACTTCTTTTTAAAGAAACACCAAAGACAACCGCCAAAAGAAGAAAGTTTTGTTTTAAAGTGAGCCAATAGTGATCAAAGAAGCCAGTGAGGATAGTAGTAAGTAGTAAGTAGTAAGTAGTAAAGGGGAGTTTTTTTGAATTTTTTTTAAAAAAATCTATAAGAAAAAAAAGAAGGAAAGTAAAGAAAGGAAGCCCCAATTCTGCCATCAAAAGCAAAAAGATGTTATGGACTGGTTGGTTGAAAAACAAAGGAAAGGAGGAAGAAAAATTCTTTTGCCCTAAAAGATAATTCCCCAAACCAACTCCAAAAAGAGGATAGTTTTTAATAATATTTAAGCTTTGTAAAATTAACTCCTTTCTTTTTTCTAAACTGAAAATATCACCTTTGGCAGAAAGAAAAATTAAAAAGATGCTAAAAAAGGTAATGACTCTTGCCAAAAAACAAAGCCAACAAAGTCTTATTTTTGGAAAATAAAAAGCAAGATTAATTATTAAAAAAACAATAATGGCCACTTTGGAAAAAGAAAAAAGAATAAGAAGGGAGGATAAAAAAAGAAGAGCATTTTTTAACCAAAGATATCGGTCAAAGTTTTTATTAGTTAAAATAAAAACATAAAAAAGAAGATAAAAACCAGCTAAAGAATTGGGATGAGAAAAAGTGGCATAGGGGCGAAGGAGTTCTTGGCCAAAAAAGGAAGTTTTGGCAATCCCTGGGGTTGAAAGATTTAAGTGTCTTTCTCCCAAAAAATAAAAAACACCATCATACGATTTTCCAAATTTTAATTGATACAAAGCCAAAAAAAACTCAACGATGGTTATTGGCAAAAAACTCATAAGAAAAAGATAATCATTAACTTTTGTTTGGTAAAAAAAATAAAAAATAAATATAAACTGAAAAAATTTTAAGATTGAGTAAAAAGCAATTGGCTTGGATAAAGAAAACAAAAGATTAAGGCTTAAAATCAAAAACAAAAACATTAATTTTTTTTGTCTTAAAAAAGAAAAAAAGAAAGAAAAATTAAAGAGGAAAATTAGAAAAAAGACAAGATCAATAAGATATAAAGTTGGGGCCAAATAATCAACTCTTACTCCATTGATATAAGAAAAAGAAAAAAAGAAATGTTTCCCCAACTGGGTGGGTAAAAGGAAAAGAAAAAGATAGGGAAGAAAATTTTTAAGGTGAGAAAAGATTGAGTTGTTCTTTTTCTTGGCTTTTTGATGATTCATTTTCTTCTTTTTGTTTAAAAATTTTAACCACGCCAAAAACCCCATCGTATCCCGGATCAACAAAAACTTTTCTTTGTCTTACAATTTCAATTGCTTCTTTTAATTTTTTACCCCCCACCCTTTCAATTTCCTCATAACTTTTTCTAAACAAAATTTCAAATTCGGCCCCTAAATTTTCTGTTAACCTTTGGTACTCATCCTCAGCTTTTTTTGGTGATTGATAGATTTCTTGCAAAATCTCCAAAAGCGGGACCAGGGAAACAAAAGGCGTTTTCTTTTTTTCTTTGTCATAAACAAAAGTGACATCAAATTTATTTTTTGCCAAAAAAAGATCCTCGTTTTTAAAAACTTTTTTAGAAAGTTTTAACACGCGATTTTCCACCCCAATGGTTAAAGGTTTTTGGCAAACCGGGCAGATTTCGCCTTTTTCTAAAACATCATAAGGAGAGTATCGCACGCCACAGAGGCGATGACCCGACCAGTGATATTTTCCTTCTTCTGGAAAAAACTCAATCGTATAGCCGATTTTTAAATGACTATTCTTTTTTTGTTTAAAAGCATCTATGATATCAAAATAGGAAAAATCACCGGAAAAATGATTACTGTTTTTTATAAAAACAGTGGCTTCTCGGCCTAATTTTTGACCAGAATGAGCATCGGAAAAAGAGACAATTGAGCGATTTTCTAATTCCTCAATCTGCCAGTTCATAATTGGATCAGAAGAAAGGCCGGTTTCAATGGCAAAGATATATTTTTCTAAGTCGCCAAAGGCTTCTTTGATTGAGTCAAAGCCTGATTTTGAGCCATATAAAGAAAACCACGGAGTCCAAACATGACAGGGGATTAAGAAGATATTTTCATCAATTGATAAAAGAAGCTCTAAAAGATCTTTGGCAGAAATTCCCATTGTTGGCCTTCCATCAGCCAAAAGATTGACTTTCTCTTCTTGGAGTTTTTTTATTACTTTTTCGGCAGTTTTTAAGGAGGGAGAAAAGATAAGATTGTGAATTCTTCTTGTTTTGCCATCTTGATTATAGATTGATGAGACTTCAGTTGAAAGGATAAAAGAAACTTCGGGAAAACTACCATCTTTTAATCTAAAAACACCGGGTGATTTTTCCGTCAATTTTTCTTGAATTTCGCGAAACCACAAAGGATGCGTCCAGTCAGCGGTTGAAACAAGATTGATGCCTTTTTTCTTGGCCCAAAAAGCAATTTCTTTTAAGTCCATTTTTTGGGAAACGGCCCGAGAATATTTGGAGTGAAGGTGTAAATCGGCAATAATTGACATAGAGATATTATAAAATTAAAAATGAAAAATTAAAAATAAAAAACTCAATTTAAAATTAAAAATTTTATTAATTAAAAAATGAAAATTGTTAACAAAAAATTTCATCATGATTATGAAAAAATAGAAAGTCTTGAGGCCGGGATAGTTTTGAGGGGGGGAGAGGTGAAATCAATAAGAGAGGGAAGATTAAGACTTGAAGATTCATATGTTAAGTTTTTAGATGATGGAGCCTATCTTATAAACGCCGAAATTCCACCTTATCTTTTTGCCCAAAACCAAAATTATGATCCCAAAAGATCAAGAAAGTTGCTTTTGAATAAGAAGGAAATTATAAGACTAAAAACCAAGCTAAAGTCGGCAAAATCCTTGACTGTGTTGCCGGTTTCGTGTTATAATAAAGGAAATCTTTTAAAGCTTGAGATTGCTTTGGCAAGAGGAAGAAAAGAGATTGAAAAAAGAAAGCTTGAAAAAAGACGGGAGATAGAAAGGGAGAAAGATAAGGAGTTAAAGGAGTGGATAAAGACGGAAAAATATTAAAATTTATTAGTCCTCCTTCGCTCGTGTTCGTTTCGAGCTTTACATCATTAAAAAAAAGGGGATTTACCCCGAGGAGCGAAGCGACGAGGGGATGAATTGGTTTCGACAAAAGAGGCACTTTTAAAAATGGTTGGGGCGCATCTATGCGTTAAATAGAAAAAAAATAACTGCTGAAGAAAAAGAAGCAGCTGAGGCTTTTGTCGCTCGAAGCTATGCATATCAATATGCATATGCTGCGTAAAGCGATAAAGTCTTCCCTTCTTTAAGTTTTGCCTGGTTTAACTTAAAGAGGGGAAAACCAACCAGGCAGTCCCCAAAAGAGTTTTTGGTTGGCTTTTGGGGGACTTTAAATCATCAATCAACAAGTTTTTTGGGTTTTGGTTATTTTACCAAAAAGCTTTAATTTTTAAAATAACCTATCCCCAACTAAACATTTTTAAAAGGCCTTTTTTGGACCCGGGTTCAAATCCCGGCATCTCCACTGATTCTGACTTGGTTTTTGAGTTAGACGAGGTTGTCGAGTTTGACTCGATACCGAAAATATATATTTAAGATTTTTTAAACAAAACGTCTGACGTTTTGTTTTAAAAAGGATCTTCAAATATAACAACAATGACTGCTAAAAAATTCTACGTTTATACTCTTTTTAGTTTAAAAGACAAAAAAATTTACACTGGTTTTACTACAGATTTAAAAAAAAGACTTAAAAAAACACTCTAAAGGATTATCAAAGGCAACAAAATCTCGTCGTCCTTTTTTACTGATTAATACTTTATTAATAAAAAAGATACTGAAGTAAGAGAAAAATTCTTAAAAAGTAGTTTTGGAAGAAAACAATTGAAATTGGCTTTAAAAGAGACGTTAAATAAAATTACCAAAGGAAATTAAAAAGTTGGTAGAATTAAAGCAAGAAAATAATTTTCTAATTTAATATGTTAGCTATCTTTAAAAGCAAAAAAATCATCATTTCATTTTTTTCTTGGCTTTTTTCTATTTTTTTATTTGATTTGATTATCTTTTTGAAAAAAGATAGTGAAAGCCTAACCTCAATTGAAACTATTTTTTTACTTTTAACTATTGTCGGCGGAGTCATAAGTTTTATAATTTTTATTGTTTCTTTAGAGAAACTCTTTCATGAAAAGTATAAGAGAGTAAAAGCCAGCATACTTTCTTCTTTATCTTTTATTGTTTTTGTTATTTTTGGAATAGGATTAATAATAACCCCGCTTGTTTTTTTTAATAAAAACAAAGAAATGGTCAAACCAACCGAAGCATCAAAAAATACCTTAATTTCTTCACCTTTAAAATTAGGTTCATCTGGAGAAGATGTAAAACTACTTCAGGTAGCACTATCTACTGATAAATCAATATATCCTTCAGGTATTATTAGTGGTTATTATGGAGACTTAACCAAACAAGCAGTCATTAATTTTCAACAAAAATACAGTTTACCTCAAAATGGTGAATTAGATCAAAAAACTTTAGATAAATTTAATGAGGTTTATGGAGATAAAACCAGGGATTATTACTTAAATTTAATACCAAAATCTACACCTAATAATTATTCAAATAATAATCAACCAAACTATAATTATTCTCAAAGCAATGAAGATCCAATCATAGATTGTACTATAGGAACAAAATGTGGGCCTATGAAAATAAGAAAAAGTGAATGTCTTTCTTATAGTTATTGCTGTGAAGTTGGGGGTAATTATATCCCAGTAAAAACACTCGATGAATGTATAAGATCGCAAAATGCTTTTAGTGAAAAAAATCTTAGTGAAAAAAATCAAAGTAATAATAAAATTCCAATAGTGATGCCCCATAATGGATTAACTTTTTATTGTGATCCATCAATTAAAGATCAAATAATTAATGCATCAAATTTACTAATAGAATCAGAAAGAAAATTAAGGGAGCGTTTAAGAAAAAATGATGAATTATTAAGTATGTGTGTTTATAATTGTTCAAATAATGAAGAATGCCTTAATAAGTGTCGAAATGATTTAAGTTTTAGTAATAAACTTTGTTATGATATTGCTGGTAATTATAGCAATAGCTGGAGAAGTTTATTAGATAGGTATTGTCGATAGTTTTTTAATAAAAATAATGGAGTCAGGGGTGGGGTAATTGAGTTATTTCATTTTTTAAGGAACTAAAGCTTCTTGCCAACGGCTTTTTATTTCTTGAAAAATATTTCCGCCATCAATTTGTCTCAGTTGTGGCATATAAGATTGTATTCTTTTTCTAATTTTTTCTGTATTTATTGAAAAATTTTTAACACCGGCAAGATCATCATTTACCTTTTGAGCTAATCTTATAACTAAAGAGTTTATAAAATTTTTAGGATAGTTTCCTAGTTCTATTTGTTGATCAAACGCTCTAATTTCTGATAAAAGTTTTGCAAAAAAGCTTTTGTAATCTTCATATTTTTTTGCCTCAGCTTCATCATAGGGATAATTTATTTTATCTTCAACCAATAAACTAAAAGCTTTTAAAATTAATCTTTGCGTCGTAGGATCTTGAAGGGGATTATTAGAATCTTCTTTTAAAATTTCATCAGCTTCAATTAGAGTAACTAATCCTGTAAAAATCGGTTGTAGGCGATTATATACAACAAAGACTGGATTATTAATTACTTCTTGAGTAATTTTTTCACCCTCTCTTGTTAAAGGAGATGATAATTGTTGTCTTATTTTTCTTATTTTTGGGGCATAGTTTAACCAAAGCGGATCTATTTGAAACAAAATAGCCTCTTGTGAGTCCATAATTAAATTAATAAATAATAAAAATAGATTATAACATTTTTTAAAAATTTACTAAAAACAATCTTTCTTTCCCTTCCCTACAAAAGTTGTAAACTTCGTTTTTGATAGTTCAAACTCTATCCCGCCCAATTCGGCGGGGCTTTGCGTGGCAGGCAATACTTTGCTTATCGATGATTTACTTCGAGTGCCAGGTCATATTTTGTTAGAAACTTTACATGGGTAAACCATTTTTTAGAAAGAGAGAATATTTATTAATAAATCTAAGAAGTATGTGGCGCAAAGTCCTAAGGCGAAGTGCCATTTTTTAAGAAAAAATTCACTTTATAATTTCAAACCCATCAAAGTTTTCCTTTGGTGTTTCCCAAAAGATTTCTACTTCAGAAACGTGTGAGACTGGCGGGCCTTGTTTTAAAAGCTCAATCATTTTTTCTACTTTTTCTTCATCACCTTGAATTACGGCTTCTACCCCCCCATAAACTCCAAAAATTTCTGGTTTATCATAAACATTTCTTACCCAACCAGAAACGCCCAAAATTTTGGCTTGAATTTTAGTCCATGCTCGAAAACCAACTCCAATAACATCACCCTTTATATAAAGATGAACCTGCTTTATCATATAAAAATTAAAAATTATATTTTATTTTGGCTCTCGACTAGAAAATTTATAATAACTTTTTCTTCTTTAATAAAACTATAAGTTCATTATATAGTTGTTTTTTACTCTTTTTATATCTCCACTCACATTCTTTAAGATGTAATGGGAAA